>ERZ1026990.22-NODE-22-length-62437-cov-15.503927_pt1 | contig 62437 bp, 59 predicted proteins | sample MGYA00519557_ERZ1026990 | MGnify/ENA primary metagenome ERZ1026990 (study PRJEB26926, sample SAMN06164797) | human gut metagenome | biome: ENVO:00009003; feature: ENVO:2100002; material: ENVO:00002003 | host: Homo sapiens | place: USA | collected 2012 ... | reverse complement strand
CAAGAAAAACGCTTCTGGAGTGCTGACCAAAAGCGTTTTGTCTACAGTCTGAAAGAGGCACCGGAGGGTGCCTCTTTTCAAAAGGGGAGGATTAAGTATTATCGTATCTTCCGTAGGATCAAAGGAGGGGGTCCGATGATAGTAGTAGTCTGCCCGGGATCCGCCTCCGTTATACATCTGAGATTGATATTTTTTTGTTGTTTTTGAAGTGAAGATGTTATATACTATGATTAATCATTCGGTCAATAGGTGAACTGCCTGACTGCTTGCAGGCTGGGCAGTTTATCTATTGAGCGGATAAATCGTATGATTAAATATATAATTATTATGTAAGGATGGTATTACAATTATGAATTTAATGGAACAATGGAGATCAGTAGCATATAATGAGGCAACCGGTAAAGAGAAGCTGCAGCAGCTTTGGGCAGCTTATTTTCAGGAGGAGAAGGAGATCTACGCACAGCTTCTGAAGAACCCCGATGAAGTAGTAAAGGGCACGGTAAAGGAACTGGCGGACAAGTATCAGGTATCCCTGATGACCATGACCGGATTCCTGGATGGCATCAACGACAGCCTGGTAGAGAAGAACCCTCTCGATGATCTGGAAGAGGATACAGAGGTAAACTTAGGCTTTGATAAGGCTCTTCTGTACAAGAACATGGTAGCGGCAGAGGCTGACTGGCTGTACAATCTGGAAGAGTGGAACGCTATTTTCGATGAAGAGACCCGTAAGGAACTCTACAAAGAGCAGAAGTCTTCCACTACTATTGTGAAGGAGCAGAAGGTTTATCCCAACGACCCCTGTCCTTGCGGAAGCGGCAAGAAGTATAAAAAATGCTGCGGCAGAAAGTAAATTGAACACAAAGGGGGTTTTCCGCAGGTTTGCAGAGAGCCCCTTTTTCGTTTTAGGAGTTTTAGGAAAGGAAGGGTTACATATGAAAATGTTAAAAGAATTGAAATGGGAAGCAATTCTTACCGGTGTGCTGTATATTCTCTTAGGAATCGTAGCACTGGTGATCCCGGAGACCATGCAGAAGACACTGGGGTATCTGATCGGTATCGTACTGATCGTGGCAGGTCTCGTTTCTATCATCTGCTATCTGCTCAGAGACGCCAGAGAGAACTATTATCACAATGAGTTTGTATTCGGTATTCTCGGAATCGTGTTGGGAGCAGTAGTCCTGTACAAGGTAGAGATCGTCATCTCCCTGATTCCCTTTATTCTGGGAGTACTGGTTCTGTGTAGCGGATGCAGCAAACTGCAGGATGCCATTGACCTGAAAAGACTGGGTTACGGCAGCTGGCTGGGACTTCTTATTGTGGCGGCAATCAACATCATTCTCGGAGTGGTACTGATCTACAATCCGTTCAAAGCAGCGATTCTGTTGTTCCGTGTTCTGGGAGTGGTACTGATCCTCAGTGGTGTCGGCGACTGCTTTTCCACTATCTATTTTGCGGAGAAATTACGCAGATTCAAGCAGGAACAGGAAGCAGTGGAAGGCACTTATGAAGAGATAACTTCTGAAAAATAAACAGCATACAAGAAGAGAAACTGGCAGGAGGAACATTGTGAACATTGCATCTTTTTTGTCTCCGAAGGAAGAAGTTACTTTTCTTCGGGACGATATGACCATCAGACAGGGGCTGGAGAAGATGAAACGCTACGGCTACACGGCGGTACCGGTGATCGATGCCGAGGACAGGTATGTGGGCGTAGTCAGTGAGGGAGATTTTCTGTGGAATATCTTAAGCCACAACAGTGAACTGGACAGCATTACTATGAAAAGTCTGGAGAAGCTGTCGATAAGGGATATCATCCAGAGCGGCAAGATCCGTCCGGTATGTATCGATACGAATATGGAAGAACTGCTGGGACAGGCGCAGATGCAGAACTTTGTACCGGTGATCGATGACAGAAATGTATTCATCGGAATTATTACCAGAAGCGAGATCATCAAATATTTTATTAAAAAACAGATTGAAGTAGCAGAAAAGCAGCTATAAATTCGTTAAATAAGAGAAAGGTGTGTAGAATCATGAAAAAGTTGGAAGAATATGTAAAGAGCATTCCCGATTTCCCGGAGAAGGGTATCATTTTCCGTGATGTCACAAGTGTACTGCAGGATGCGGACGGACTGCATCTGGCGATCGATACCATGCAGGAGAAGATCAAGGATCTGGATTATGATGTGGTAGTAGGTCCTGAGTCCCGCGGATTTATCTTCGGAACACCGATCGCATACAATAATCATAAGCCCTTTGTATTGATCCGCAAAAAGGGAAAGCTTCCCAGAGAGACCGTATCTGCCACGTATGATCTGGAATACGGTTCCGCTACCATCGAGATGCACAAGGACAGTATCAAGCCCGGTCAGAAAGTTCTGATCGTGGATGATCTGATCGCTACCGGAGGTACCACTGAGGCTATGATCAAACTGATCGAGTCTCTGGGCGGCGAAGTAGCCGGTGTGGTAGTGCTGATCGAACTGGCAGGACTGAAAGGCCGTGAGCGCATTAGCAAATATCGTCTGGAGTCAGCCATCTGCTACGAGGGAAAATAAGACATCGATAAAAATAATATGGAGCTGTTTCGTCTATGACAGAAGAGAAGAACGAAGTCATTTTTGATGATGACAAGATAAGTAAATCAGAAGAATTCGTGAATCCGGATGAATTGTATCAGGAGCTTATTCAATGTGTGCAAAAATATCATCCCAGTGATGATATTTCCATGATCGAGAAAGCCTATAAGGTCGCCAGCGAGGCTCACAAAAATCAGTTCCGGAAGTCCGGAGAGCCTTATATCATCCATCCGTTAAATGTGGCAATCATTCTGGCGGATCTGAAGCTGGATAAAGAGACCATCGTGGCAGGTATCCTGCACGATGTGGTGGAAGATACCGTGATGACGGAAGAGGATCTTAAGAGAGAATTCGGTGATGATGTTGCACTTCTGGTAGACGGCGTGACCAAACTGGAGAAGATTCCGCTGTCCGGCAGCAATGGAGAACAGTCAGATGCCAAGCTGGAGATGCAGGCGGAGAACCTGCGTAAGATGTTCCTCGCCATGGCGAAGGATATCCGCGTCATTATGATCAAGCTGGCGGATCGTCTGCACAATATGCGCACGTTGAAGTACAAGACGCCGGAGAGTCAGCAGAGGATTGCCAAAGAGACGCTGGAGATCTATTGTCCCATCGCCCAGAGACTTGGTATCAGCAAACTGAAGATCGAACTGGATGACTTGTCACTGAAGTATCTGGAGCCGGATATCTATTATGATCTGGTGGATAAGATCGCTGTTCGTAAGAGCGTCCGTGAAAAATATATCCAGGGTATTGTGGATGAAGTCAGTGAACATATTAAGAATGCCGGCATCGAAGCCAAAGTCGATGGCCGTGTAAAGCATTTTTTCAGTATTTATAAGAAGATGAAGAACCAGCACAAGACGCTGGATCAGATCTATGATCTCTTCGCTGTGCGTATCATCGTGGAGACGGTGAAGGACTGTTATGCGGCACTGGGTGTGATCCATGAAATGTATAAACCCATTCCGGGGCGCTTCAAGGATTATATTGCCATGCCCAAAGCAAATATGTACCAGTCCCTGCATACGACGCTGATCGGCAGCAACGGACAGCCTTTCGAGATCCAGATCCGTACCTTTGAGATGCACCGCGTGGCGGAATACGGTATTGCCGCCCACTGGAAATACAAGGAGGCTTCCGACGGCAAGAAGCCGGAGGTACAGGAAGAAGAGAAGCTGGTATGGCTGCGACAGATCCTGGAGTGGCAGCGGGACATGTCGGATAACAAGGAATTCATGAACCTGCTGAAGAACGATCTGGATCTGTTCTCTGACAGCGTATACTGCTTTACGCCTACCGGTGAGGTCAAGAACCTTCCGGCAGGATCTACCCCGATTGACTTTGCTTACAGCATTCATTCCGCCGTGGGTAACAAGATGGTGGGAGCGAGAGTCAACGGGAAACTTGTGACCATTGATTATAAGATCAACAACGGAGACCGGATCGAGATCATCACTTCGCAGAACTCCAAGGGTCCCAGCCGTGACTGGCTGAATGTGGTAAAAAGTACTCAGGCCAAGAACAAGATTAACCAGTGGTTCAAGAATGAATTAAAGGAAGACAATATTTTAAAGGGCAAGGATCTGCTTTCCGGCTATTGCAAAACCAGAGGCATCAATCTTGCCAGCCTGCAGAAGCAGGAATACATGGATGCCATTATGCGCAAGTATGGATTCCGGGACTGGGATTCTGTGCTGGCGGCTATAGGACACGGTGCTCTGAAAGAAGGGCAGATCGTCAACAAGATGCAGGAGCTGTACGACCGTGACCATAAGAAAGAGATGACCAACGAGGAAGTTCTGGCAAGCATTGCGGAGAACAATGCGGCAAATGCGCAAAGTGGTGCGAACAAGCCTGTCCTCATGAAGTCCAAGAGCGGTATCGTGGTAAAGGGCATCGCGGATCTGTCGGTGCGTTTTTCCAAGTGCTGTTCTCCTGTGCCGGGGGATGAGATCGTGGGTTATGTGACCCGTGGAAGAGGTATCTCTATTCACCGTACCGACTGTATCAACATCATCAATCTGCCGGAGATGGAGAGAGCGAGACTGATCGATGCGGAATGGCAGCCGGAGGAGGCACATGCGGAGAAATATCTGGCGGAGATCAAGATCTATGCCAACAACCGTAACGGACTGTTAGCGGATATTTCCAAGGCGCTGACGGAGAAAAATATTGATATTATGTCCATGAACACCAGAACCAACAGACAGGGACTGGCAACGCTGCAGACGACCTTCGAGATCAGCGGCAGAGAGGAACTGAACCGTATCATTGACAAGATCCGGGGCATCGAGAGCGTCATTGACATCGAGAGAACCACAGGCTGATATCGCAGAATCAAATTTGAAATTTGATCGGCAATTCCTCCGACGGAAGGAATCACTTGCGGAATGGAGATTATTATGAGCAATATTCGTATCGGACATATGACGCTGGGAATCTACCAGACCAACTGCTACTTTGTATACAGAGAGAACAGTGATAAAGTGCTGGTATTCGACCCCGCGGATCACGGAGAGAAAATTGAGGCGGCACTTGGACAGCACGGACTGCATACGGCGGCAATCCTTCTGACCCATGGACATTTTGACCATATCGGTGGCTGCGCAGAACTGAAGGCGGCAGCGGATGCCTATGCCGGAGAGCATGGAGAGAACCCCGTGAAAATTTATGCCGGGGAGGCGGAGAAAAAGTTCCTCCTGGATACGAAAAACAATCTGTCGAAAGCGATGGGATGTCCGGTTACGGTGATCGCAGATGTGTATCTGAAGGACGGAGAGGAACTGGATCTGGACGGCATCCGGATCAAAGTTCTGGCAACGCCCGGACATACCGCGGGCGGTGTCAGCTATTATTTTCCGGAAGGAGGGTTCCTGATCTGCGGTGACACCCTGTTCCAGGAATCCGTGGGCAGAACCGATTTCCCCACCGGCAGTATGAGTACGCTGGTGCGTTCGGTGAAGGAGAAGCTGTTTACTCTGCCGGAGGAGACGGTAGTCTATCCGGGACACGGCGACAGCACCACCATCGGACATGAGAAGAAATATAATCCGTTTTGTGTATAACTATTCAGAGCCATGTAAATAGCGTTAATATTCGTCGAATGCTGGCATTCGTAAGAATATTATATGATATTTATATGGCGAAGTAACCACATGAGCAAAGGGAAAGCTGCGTAGCAGCGGCTTTGCGAATGGGGTTCTGAATAGTTATAATACTGAAATATATTCGGGCACAGAAAGAGTTATCTCTGTGCCTGTTTGATTCGCGATTCCTCCGACGAAAGGAATCGTCTGCGGAATGGAGATTACAATGAAAGTAGTGAAATTATCCCATCCTAACTATGAATATGATGTACATTCTCTGGTGAAGGCTTTTTATGCGGAGGACCAGGTCACGGTCATCACCCCGGAGACAAAACCGGAGAAGCTGGCAGAGCTGGAACCGCAGGTCAGTCTGGAGATTGAACTGGGGGACACCGGAGCGAAGATCCGAGTGGAGGATGAGACTTTTTTATGGAATGCGGAGACAGAAACCATTGCAGATGGGTATAAGAACGGTCTGAAACGTTTCCTGTACCGCACCTTAAGCAAGGTGACCGGGCAGGAACTCCCTTGGGGAAATCTCACCGGCATCCGTCCCACGAAGATCGCCTATGGTATGCTGGATGAGGGCAGAAGTGATGCGGAGATTCTGGATTTCATGGAGCAGAGCCATTATGTCAGCGAAGAGAAGGCACTCTTGGGAATCGATATTGCGAAGAGAGAGAGGGATCTGTTAAAAGAGATTCATTATGAGGGCGGCTACAGCCTGTACATTGGGATTCCGTTCTGCCCTACAACCTGTCTCTATTGTTCCTTTACCTCTTATCCGATCGCTGCATTCCGCAGGCAGGTGGACGCTTATGTGGACGCTGTGATCAAAGAGATGGATTATGTGGCAGAGAATTTTAAGGACAAGGTACTGGATACCGTCTATATCGGCGGTGGTACGCCCACCACACTGGAACCGGAGCAGCTGGACCGTCTGATCACGGCATTAAAGTCCAAGTTTGATTTCTCTACCGTGAAGGAATTCACTGTGGAAGCCGGTCGTGCCGACAGCATCACCAGAGAGAAGCTGGAGGTACTGTACCGTCACCAGGTCAGCCGCATCTCCGTGAATCCCCAAACCATGAAGCAGGAGACCCTGGATATCATCGGCAGAAAAGCCAGCGTGGAACAGGTACTTACAGCATATAAGCTGGCAAGGGAGGTTGGCTTTGACAATATTAATATGGATCTGATCCTGGGGCTGCCGGGAGAACAGGAAGCGGATGTACAGCGCACCATCGAAAAGATCGTGGAGCTGGCCCCGGACAGCCTGACCGTTCATTCCCTGGCGATCAAGCGGGCATCCCGCCTGAACCAGTGGATCCAGGAGAACGGCGTCTCCATGCTCCATAATACAGACGAGACCATGAAGATCGCGGCGGCGGGAGCTGAAAAGCTTGGAATGAAGCCTTATTACCTCTACCGACAGAAGAACATGTCCGGCAACTTTGAGAACACCGGCTACGCCCGTCCCGGCAAATACGGACTGTACAACATTCTCATCATGGAGGAGAAACAGACCATTGTGGCATTGGGCGCCGGTTCCATTACCAAGAGAGTCTTCCCCGATGGACGGATCGAGCGGTGCGATAATGTGAAAGACGTGGGACTGTATATCGAGAAGATCGACGAGATGATTGAGCGGAAGAAGGAACTGTTCGCGGATTGACAGTATCTCTTCCTGTGAGCGTTGCGCTTTTTCATAAAAATGACTATAAATGCTGATATTATGAAAAAAACAATCATTTTTCATACATTCTACCCTTTCAATTTCATATTACATGAAGAAACATGAAATTTATGAAGAAAAAGGCCTCATAAAAAGAAGATTCTTCATAAATATAAGGAAAACGGGACTTATTATGAAATGTGGGTCAGGAGTTGGAAGTCCTGTTTGCATTTATTGTATTTAAATCGCCGTTTCGGATTGAAAAAATACAAAAATGAGGGATCCTGCCGTTTACCCAAAATAACCGGGTTGCCAATACACTGATTACCGATACCGGACTTCGCACGGTACTGGTTACCATCCCGGGGATGGGATTAAATCTGATTTATGCGATATTCAATGGCGTGATTGGTTTTATGAACTTTTCGGCACGGTATGTCTCACTGGCGGTATATTACCTGCTGTTGTGCGTGATGCGCTTTTTAGCCGTGGCATATGCAGGCAGGGTGTATCAGGTAAAAGTTCCATGGCGAAAAAGGAATCCGGAAAAGGAGGACAGCTTGGAAACACGTTCCTGGAGGGTGTACAGAAACTGCAAGATCCTGTTTTCCATGATGCGTATTGCGCTGGGCGGAGCAGTGATCATGCTGGTATCCGGTGAGGGCGGAAAATCCTATCAGGGGCTGTTGATCTATGCGGTGGCCACTTATACATTTTACAAACTTGGGATGGCGATCCGGAACATGATCAAAGTGAGGAAAGAGAAGTCTCTTCTTCTGGTGATACTGCGGAATATCAGTTATGCAGATGCACTGGTCTCACTGCTATCCTTACAGACAGCACTGTTTGTAGCTTTCGGACAGGACTCCGGGGAACTGATTCCGCTGATGAATGCCCTCACCAGTGCAGGGGTGTGCCTGATGATTTTGGGGATTGGAATTTATATGGTACGGAAATCGAAAAAGCTACAGATCAGCTACAGATCAGCTACAGATCAGCTACAGATCAGCGGGTGATATCACCCGCTGATTTTTCGTTACATAAAAACCGCATTTCGTTACATGGGATTGAATTCCAAAACAAAAGTGGCGATATAAAAAAGGAAATACTTGATTGGAACAAGACCCGGGGGAGTAGAAGACGAATGCTGAAAATAGCTATATGTGACGATGAACAGCCCATAAGAGAATACCTGAAAAGGCTGGTAGAAAAATGTACGGAGGCGGAAGTCAGCCTGTTTGCCGATGGCGTGGCGCTGCTGGCGGATCCGACGGCATTTGATCTGATCCTGCTGGATATTTCCCTGAACCAGGATCCGAATGCGAAAGAACCGAACGGCATGGAGACGGCCAGAAAGATCCGGGAAAGATCGGATGCCCTGATCATCTTTGTGTCGGCCCTGAGGGAGTATGTGTTCGAAGGCTATGATGTCGGGGCGTTTCACTATCTCCTGAAGCCCATTGATGAGCAGAAGTTCACGGAAGTCATGGACAGGGCGATCCGCCAGATCCGGAGTAAGAAGAATGCCGAACCACTGGTTATAAAAGTGGGCGGCAACTATGTCAGGATTCCTGTGGATGATATCCTCTATGCCGAGAACCAGGCCAGAAAAATTATGCTGCACACCAAGTCAAAGAAGGAGCCCTACTGTTTTTATGAAAAAATGGAAGTGCTGGAGCAGAAGCTGGGAGATCGCTTTTTCCGCTCCCATCGGGGATTTCTTGTGAATCTGCAGGAGGTCGCCCGGTATGACAACAGCAACATAGAATTGAAAAACGGTGAGAGCGTATTTTTAGCAAAACAGAAATACAATGACTTTGTCACCGCATACATGAAGTATCTGAGAAAAGTGTAAGCGGTGATGATTCAGAAAGGAATCAGCGGGTGATGGGCCTGCTGATTTTTTGATGTTTCGTTACATGAAAAGATCGGTTCGTTACAAGACATATTAAGGGTGAAAGAAAAGCGGCGATATAGAAGACAGAGAGAAAAAATTGCAGATCAAAGGAGGTCGCAAAATGAGGATCACAACCCAAATGCTGGCAAATTCCGCAGCAAAAAGCGGGATTCCCATTCAGAGAACGTCGCTCTTGGACATTATCAATAACAAGTCATCCCAGAATCTGTTGGGAACCATTGGCAAAAGCACTAACACCACCAGAAGTAGTGCCACAGACATTCTGAGGAAAAACAATTATGCAAAGCTGGAGGAACTGTCAGAGAAGTTGGATCAGTCCGCAGAAAAACTTGTGGGAACCGATAAGGATTCCATCTACGACAAGGCAAAAGAAAGCGGGGACACCACGGATATCCTGAGTGATGCGAAAAAAATGGTGGAAGCATACAATGCCACCATGAAGCAGCTTAAGACCACCGGCGGAACCATGAATGAATTTTATCTGAAACAGTTAAAAGATATTCCGGCGGGCAGCAAAGAAGCATTGGAAAGCATAGGAATCACCCAGTCTAAGGACGGAAGCCTGAGCGTGGATGAAAAAGTGTTCCGGAACGTGGATGCGGATACCTTGCAGAAGGTATTGGGAGGGGAAAAAGGCTTCGCCTCCAAAATAAGCTTCCTCGGCGAACACATCAGTAAGAACGCTTCCGAAAATGTGGTCAGCGCTTCCAACCGGTATGGTTCCAATGGGGCAACCTATATGGAAGCTTTTGAAGCCAACAAGTACAATTTCTACGGGTAAGATTGTGTTGTTAAAAAAGTAAAAAAGTAAAGAAGGGATTAAGGAAGGGAGAAAGCAAATAACTGTTCAGTATATAGCGGCATCTGCCGATATAGAAAATATAAAATAAGAAAACAGGATCACAGAGGGGAGGAACGACAGATGCAGGTAAAAAATTATTCGGTATTTATGGGGAATGATACGATCCAGAGCCGCCATGCAGCGGAGAAGGATGCGAAGCAGAAAAAGAACGGAAAATCCATTGATGCCCGTGGAATGACAGTGGTAACGGATACGATTGCATTGAAAAAAGCGCAGGCACAGAAGAAAGCCATGAAGATTCTGGGAGATGCTTTTGCCGGGGACTCGAAGATCGACGATGATATGTCAGAGCGCAGAGAAAAAATAAAATCTCTGACGCAGGAACTGGCTGACCGGAAGAAAGAAATAAAGGATATGGAGGATACGAAAGCATCCCTGTTGGAGCAGGGATACGACGAGAACTCCGACGAGGTCAGACAGCTTTCCGAAGGACTCAAAGAATATAGCAAGCAGGCGATGGATACGGAGAATGAGCTTACGGCAGAAAACGCCGTGATCCGTCAGACGAAGATCGAACGGCTGAAATCGAATCCCATGGGAGAAGCAAGAGATCAGGCGGATGCCGTGATGGACGCTGCCAATGATGAAATCATGGGACTGCTCATCGCCGAGGGCAGGGATTACATCGACGAGAAACAGGAAGAAGAGAAGAAAAAGGCCGAAGCCGCACAGGAAAAGAAACAGGAACTGGAAGAGAAGCTGGAAGCGAGAAAAGAGGACAGAAAGGAACAGGAAAAGCTGACCGAGAACATCGTGGAAGCCTCTCAGAGACTGAGTGGAGGAACGGACAGCGTGGCGCAGGCACAGCAGGAGATCCGGGATATGATGAACCGGCTGAAGCTGGTGGAAGACGATGTCAAGGGAGCGACTGTAAACCAGAGCATCTAAAAAGAAAAATGAGAAATACCGGAAGGAGCAATCGCAGGATTGCGCCTTTTGCTATGACTGCCGGAGACAAAAAACAGTATATTCGACAGAATGGTAGCGTATGTTGTAAATTTCGATAAAATATGCTATAATCCCATCTTTGACACTTTATAAAGCCAAAAACAGTCATAACCCCAGTGTTTGTCTGTGGTGTGGCTATTTTCGTTTTTGCATCGATATTGTACTATTTTGGAAATTGTGCTATTTTTTCTGCTTCGTTTCTTTGATGATTGTCCGCATATCTGCCTTCGATATGAATTCGTAATCCGTTCGGAATCCGAAGGCTGTGTGCAGGGCATCTGTCAGTTTCGTGCGTTTGTAGGAAGGAATGTAGCCGCTGTCTTTGGACAGCAGGGGCATATTCATTTCCCGGAGCGTCTTCAAAATTTCGCTGCAGGTGAATCATTCTTGATGGTATAAACTGGCTCTATTCAAAGTATCTATTAAACGAAGAGGATAAAGAGAGTCAATATCTTGTATATGCAGCCTTTTAATGACTAAGGATGAATGGTACGGAATTAATGGAACTTGAAGGTGGACAGAAGCTTGTAAGATTTTATGATCCATCAGGAAATCTTATAGAAGTACGAACACCAATTAACTATGGAATAGATGGAGAGATAGAGAAGGAATATTGATATGAGCATATTAGGAAATATACTTTGGTTTATATGCGGTGGATTGTTGAGTGGACTGTCGTGGGTTTTGGCAGGTTGCCTGTGGTGCATTTCCATAATAGGAATACCGATAGGCTTACAGTGCTTTAAGTTTGCAGGTTTGGCATTTTTCCCGTTTGGAAAAGAAGTGGTATATGGAGGCGGTGCAGTTAGCTTAATTGCAAATATTATCTGGCTGATTGTATCAGGAATCCCTATGGCAGTTGAAAATGCTGTGGCAGGTCTGATATGTTGTATAACAATTATCGGAATTCCTTTCGGAAAGCAGTTTTTCAAAATTGCAAAATTGTCTTTGATGCCATTTGGGGCAGAGGTAATATAATAAACAGGCGGTGTAGATGGTGCGATTCATAAAGCTTAACTGCTATTTTAATTCTATGAAGCTGGCATTGGATAATGGAATCAGGTCTATTGCATTTCCTTCCATATCAACGGGAGCATATGGTTTTCCGGTTGAGTTGGCAGCAAAGATTGCAGTACATACAGTAAACAGATTCTTGCAGGAAAGTCATGACCAAAGAGTGCTGATCAAATCATATAGACAGAGTATGGCAACAGCAGGTTGCTTTTCATAATATAAATTTGTCGATATGATATGGTTATGGGAGGTGACGACTATGGAAACAAAAAATATAATTTTGAAACTTCGTACAGAAAGAGGAATGTCACAGGACGAGCTGGCAGATAAAATCATGGTTACAAGGCAGGCAGTATCACGCTGGGAAAATGGTGATACCGTTCCCAATACTGATACACTTAAGCTCTTATCGAAAGAATTTGATGTTTCGATCAATACGCTTTTGGGAGAACCCAGAAAGCTGATCTGCCAGTGCTGCGGAATGCCAATTGATGATGATTCCATATTGGGACGTGATAAGGATGGCACATTAAATGAGGAGTACTGTAAGTGGTGCTATGCAGATGGAACATACACATATAACGATATGGATGAATTGATGGATGTATGTGTAAAGAATATGGTAAATGAAAACTTTACCGAAGAACAGGCACGCTCTTATCTGAAAGAAATGCTTCCAAAGTTAGATTACTGGAAAAGGTATGATGAACTTAGTGACAATGGGCAGTTTGAAGAGTTTAAAAGGCAGTTGATAAATGAAATAAATGATCTGCATATAGATGGACTTCCAAAGGTAGACAAACTAAATGCACTTGTGGGGAAATATGTGAATCTGGAATATACTCTGCCGAATGGTCAAAAAGTGAAATTCCTTGATGATCAGAAAACCTATCTGGGGAATCAGCTGGAGTCTGAATTCGGAGGAGACAGGTGTTTCGGTATTCTGACAAATATGGATTTTATTCTGGTATGTACATATGAGAAGAATGGTGAAAATCCGGAGCTTCTGATTTACAAAAAGAGATAGTATAAGCATAAAAAGCATTGACAAATAAACGACCGTTTACTAATATCAAAATGTGAACGGTCGTTTATTTATTTTGGAGCTGAAGTGAAGAAGGATCAGATCATGAAAAATAATATAGTAATCCGTATAGAAGAAAAAAGTGAATATCGCGAGGTGGAAAATCTGGTAAGAGACAGCTTTTGGAATGTATACCGCCCCGGATGCCTGGAGCATATGAAAAAGAGTGATATACGAAAGTGGCTATTTAGAATTATGGAGTACCTGATCTTTGGTGAGTACGAAATCTCCCAGGGTCTCGGTGCTCCATTTTTGCAGGTCTTCCAGGCGGAGGGTTACGCCGCCGTAGTTACGGATGCCATGGGATGCAGCAAGGTCTTCCGTATAATCCTCTAACAGGTATACGTTCTGAAAACGTACCGGTCCTGCAGTATACTGACAGACGAGAGGAAGTGCTCCGGTATGTTCTCTGTCTATCGTAATATCATCTTCTGTGACATGGAAGGTGACCCAGGCAAGCGCTTCCAATATGCTGATGGCTTTCTTCTGGGAGGATACATAATTTCCCAGAGAGTAATAGCACAGGGCTTCGTTGCCGTTTTCTGCGGTGATCCATTCCACAGGCTCTACTACATGAGGGTGGGTTCCGATAATGACATCAGCCCCGGCTTCGGTCATGGCCTCAGCCCACTTTTTCTGATAACTTGATGCCTTGGATGAATATTCAGTTCCCCAGTGAGGGCAGACGATCACAATGTCAGCAAGCTCTTTGGCCCGGGAGATGTCCTCTAAGACCTGAGGGTTCAGCGTGGTAAAATCCATCAGCCCGGTCTGTTCATTTACGGCACACAGAAGATTCAGATGTCCGAGAAGATTTAAGGGCAGTGTCTCTGTATTGGCACCGTAAGTATAGTTCAGGATCGCAAAGGTCACATCCTCTACGGTAAGCAAAGGAATATCGTCTGCCTGAGAAATATCTTCATGGATACCGGTCACAAGAATATCAGGATGCTGCTCTTTCCAGAATTGTGCACAATACAATAAGCCATCCAGTTTTTGGTCCGCAGTATGGTTGGAAGCATGCAATACTACATTGAAGCCTGCATCTGCGATCGCATCCCCGACCTCGGTGGGGGAATTAAAATAGGGAAAACCGGAAAAACCACGGGAATTTCCGCCAAGAATAGTTTCCTGATTGATGATCTTCACATCCGCGGTATCCAGAAAAGGGCGGATCCCATCAAACAGCATGGAATAATCATAGGTACCGTCCTCCTGTCTGCCACTGGCCACGATCCCCATGTGCATCAGATTATCCCCTACGGCCATAAGAGTAATATCGTGCTCCAAAAAAGGCGTGGGGGTAGGAAGCGGTGTGGGAGTGGGAAGCGGCGTGGGAGAAGGAACCGGTGTGGGAGTAGCAGTAACAGCAATGGGACGACCGCCGGTAGCGGCAGCCCCTAAAAAATAATAGCCAATGATGCCGGCGAATAATATCAGCGGAACAAGGATCAGGAGAAGGTATAGCCGGGAATTTGTTTTTTTCATAAATGAATTCCTGCCTTTCTGCAACCTGCACAGCGCAGGCATGTTCTTGCGTGTAAAATACTATAGGTATTATAGCATTTACAACGAACGCATGCAAAACAATATAAGCTGGAATTTAGCTGGAATTCAACTGCCTGAATTTTTTAAGATATTTAGGAAAATTTGTGGACTGGTGTTGCCGGATGTGTTATAATTCCGAACGTCATCAGAAAACCGAAGTTGCAGGAAGTAACAGGGATTATAATGAAAAAAAGAGTGTTCATGGCACTTGCGGTCGCGCTCACCGGAGTCAGTATGGTGGTGGCAGCAGGAAACGGAGAACTAAAAATACAGAGTGAAGCCTCGGTACGGAAAGTACATGCGGCAGAAATACATCAGATCGGTGTCGAGCCGATCCCGGCTACCGGACAGATTACCATAGAGGATCTGCTGGCGGTACAGGGTGGCGAGACTGAGGATCCCAGAGCAGTGGAAGAAATGTCAGATCCGGAGGATGTTCCGGTAGACGAGGCTTCCGTAGAGGATACGAACGCAGATGAGTATGCATCATTAGCGATCGCCAATGTGACGAATTACGTCAATGTCCGGACAGAACCGAACACGGACAGTACCGTAGTGGGCAAAATCTATGACGGAGCGGTGGCACAGATCCTGGATGTGGCAGGAGCGGATCAGGACTGGTTCCGGATCATCTCCGGTAATGTGGAGGGTTATATCAAGGCAGAGTTTTTTATTTACGGAGATGCAGCAGCTGAGGTTGTAGACAATTATGTGACCAGATATGCTGTGGTTACCGCAGACCGTCTGAATGTGAGACAGGATCCTGCCACAGATGCAAAAAGAATTGGTTACATTGACAATGGAGAAAAGGTAAAAATTCTGGAGAATGACGGAGACTGGCTGAAGGTACAGTACACCGACAGCAAGGAAGGCTATGTCTCTGCGGAATATGTGACGATCTCGGAAGAATTTATCTATGCGAAGACAATAGAAGAGGAACAGGCGGAAATTGCCGCACAGAAGGCATTGCAGGCAAGAGAACAGACTGCCGAGCAGGATGCCCCGGAGGTGATCACGAACATCACACTTCCCACTATAACCTATACCTCAAATGAGGAGCTCAGACAAGGAATCATTGATTATGCCATGCAGTATCTGGGCAACCGGTATGTACACGGAGGTTCCAGTCTGTCAGGGGGTACGGATTGTTCCGGATTCACGTGCTTTATCTACGCGGAGTTCGGCTATTCTATCAGCCGTACACCGGGAGGACAGTATTCCGGTGCCGGACAAAACATCAGCTCTGAAGAACTTCAGCCCGGAGATATTGTATGTTATAGTTCCAATGGAGGGAAGAGCTGTACCCATGTAGGACTGTATATTGGTGACGGACAGATCATTCATTCCGCTAATTCACGGAAGGGTGTCATCATCAGTGCAGTGGATTACAGCCCCATTATTGGTATGAAAAATGTTATTGATTAGCCACATTCGTATTTAAATTATGGAGTACCCGTCTAACGCTGGCACCTGTGATAGTACAGAAGCGTGATAAAGCAGAAGTGCGGACAGAAGCAGAGAGTAGCTATTGTAAGAGCACTCTGCATGCAGCCGAAGACAGAGAGAGCAAAACAGGTTTTGAATGTGTTTACGTTTGAACATGTGGAGAACCATGCAGAGTAAATCAATGATACAAAGGGCCTTCCGGAGAGCTCCGGAGGGCTTTTACGAGTTAACATAAATAGGAGATAAGATATGCCGGAAAAAGATACCCAAAAGTACAGACAGAGATTATGGAAAATATTTCTGTCCACATTATATTTAAGTGCATTCACCTTTGGCGGCGGTTATGTGATCGTCACCCTGATGAAGAAAAAATTCGTGGATGAATACCACTGGATCGAAGAAGACGAAATGCTGGATCTGGTGGCCATCGCCCAGTCCTCGCCCGGCGCGATCGCAGTCAACGGAGCCATTGTGGTGGGGTACAAGCTGGCCGGGATCCCGGGGACACTGGTGGCGATCCTCGGAACGATTTTGCCTCCTTTTGTCATCATTTCCGTGATCTCCATCTGCTACAATGTATTCCGCAGTAACTTCTTCGTGGCGCAGATGCTGTCCGGGATGCAGGCAGGAGTGGGAGCCGTAATTGCTTCCGTGACCTATGACATGGGAGCACCTATCGTCAAAGAAAAAGATCCCATGTCACTGGTTATCCTGTTAGGAGCTTTTCTGGCAGCATGTATTCTGGAGATCAATGTGATCTACATTGTAATCGTCTGCGGACTGCTGGGTGTGGCCCGGACACTCCTTGCCAAAAGGAGGGCCGGAAAATGATCTATCTGCAATTATTTTTAAGCTTTCTGCAAATAGGACTGTTCAGCTTCGGCGGCGGTTATGCCGCAATGCCGCTGATCCAGGGGCAGGTGGTCACACTCCATGGGTGGCTTACCATGTCGGAATTCACAGACCTGATCACGATATCACAGATGACACCGGGACCCATTGCGGTGAATTCCGCTACTTTTGTGGGAATGAAGATCGCCGGGATTCCCGGAGCCGTGGTGGCGACGGCCGGATGTATTCTGCCGTCCTGCATTATTGTGACGATCCTGGCAAGACTATACCTGAAGTATCGTAACCTGGATCTGTTACAGGGTGTACTGAAGTCCTTAAGACCGGCAGTGGTGGCAATGATCGCATCGGCAGGGATACTGATCCTCAAAGATGCATTCTGGGGAAGTGGGGAGAGCATGTCGTTTGCAGGTACCGAGTGGAGCATGGTGATGATCTTTGGAATCTGCGTGCTGCTGCTTCAAAAAAAGAAAATGAATCCCATCTGGGTCATGGTGCTGGCGGGAGTCATGAAAGTGGGGATTTCTATGATGATCCGGGGGAATTGTTTCTAACAAAAGCAGGAACCGTGAGGGTTGACAGCGAAACGGAAAAAAAGTATCATATATAAGATATTGAGCAATTAATCATAAGAGCGGAAGGGTAAAAGACCATGGCACTTAGCAAGAAGCCCACAACGGGCATGAAAGATATCCTGCCGGAGGAGATGCAGATCCGTGATTACGTGATCAGCGTTATCAAGGACACCTACGGCAAATTCGGTTTTACTTCCATTGAGACTCCCTGCGTGGAAAATATTGCAAACTTAAGCAGTAAACAGGGCGGCGACAATGAGAAGCTGATCTTCAAGATCTTAAAGCGCGGCGAGAAGCTGAACGTGGCAGCCGCAACCACAGAGGAAGAGGTAGTGGACAGTGGTCTGCGTTATGACCTGACGGTGCCTCTGGTACGTTATTATTCCAACAACGCGGCATCCCTGCCCTCTCCTTTCAAGGCATTGCAGATGGGCAATGTATGGAGAGCGGACAGACCCCAGAGAGGAAGATACCGTCAGTTCATGCAGTGTGATATCGATATTCTCGGTGAGCCGTCTAACTTAGCAGAGATCGAACTGATCCTGGCTACGACCACGACATTGGGCAAACTGGGCTTCAAAAATTTCCAGATCCGTATCAATGAACGCCGTATTCTGAAGGCAATGGCTGCTTACAGCGGATTCCCCGAAGAGTCCTATGACAGTGTATTCATTACTCTGGACAAAATGGATAAGATCGGCCTGGAAGGCGTGGAAGCAGAGCTTTTGGAGAACGGTTTTGACAAGGCATGCGTGGACAAGTATCTGGAACTGTTCAAGGGACTGGAAAGTGCCGAGGACGGTGTGGCTTATTTGGCAGATACGCTGGAAGGATTCTTAGAGCCCGAGATCGCCCAGAGCCTCAGAGAGATCATGGACAGCGTCAGAGCGACGAAGGCTTCCGATTTCGAGATCGTGTTCGACGCTACGCTGGTAAGAGGCATGTCTTATTATACCGGAACCATTTTTGAGATTGCCATGCCGGAATTCGGCGGCAGCTGCGGTGGCGGCGGACGTTACGACAAGATGGTCGGCAAATTCACCGGCAATGATGTGCCCGCCTGCGGATTCTCCATCGGCTTCGAGCGTATCATCATGCTGCTCATGGAGAGGGGGTTCCAGGTGCCTACGAGACCGAAGCAGGTAGCATACCTGATCGAGAAGGGTGTAAGCGGCGAAAGACTGTGTGAAGTGATCGCACAGGCGCAGGAAGCCCGTAAGGACGGTACCCAGGTACTGGTAGCCCGCATGAACAAGAACAAGAAGTTCCAGAAGGAACAGCTGAATAAGGAAGGCTACGAAGAATTCGTGGAATTCTATAAAGAAGAATTAAAGAGATAAAAGTAACAGATGAAGGAGCAAAAGCAATGATTCAGTCCAGAACACATAACTGTAATGAACTTCGGATCGGCAACGTCGGTGAGAGAGTCACACTGGTCGGCTGGTTCGAGAACATGAGAAAAGTCAGCAAAAATCTCGGTTTTGTCATTCTGCGTGATTTCTACGGAACCACCCAGCTGGTAGTAGAGACCGAGGAAATGATGAATGTCATGGATGGCATCAACAAGGAGTCCACCATCTCCGTGGAAGGTGTGGTCAGAGAGCGTTCCAGCAAAAATGCAAATCTGCCTACCGGTGAGATTGAGGTAGTACCCGATAAGATCGAGATTTTGGGAAAATGTATTTACAATGCACTTCCCTTTGAGATCAATCAGTCCAAGGATGCAGACGAGAATGCCCGTCTGAAATACCGTTACCTGGATCTGAGAAATCCGAACATGAAGAAAAATATCGTGATGAGAAGCCAGATCGTGGCAGAACTGCGTCAGAGAATGTATGCTTTGAATTTCATGGAGATCACGACTCCTATCCTGACCTGTTCCTCTCCGGAAGGTGCGAGAGATTATCTGGTTCCCGCCAGAAATCATCCCGGCAAGTTCTACGCTCTGCCCCAGGCACCCCAGCAGTTCAAGCAGATCCTGATGGCATCTGGTTTCGACCGTTATTTCCAGATCGCTCCCTGCTTCCGTGATGAGGATGCGAGAGCAGACCGTTCTCCCGGAGAATTCTATCAGCTGGATATGGAGATGGCATTCGCTTCCCAGGAAGATGTATTCTCCATCGTAGAGCAGGTACTTCCTCCCGTATTTGAAAAGTATGGCATTTATAAAGAAGCTTCCAAGGCGCCTTTCGTACGCATCCCTTATCTGGAGGCTATGGATAAGTACGGCTCCGATAAGCCGGATCTGCGTATCGATCTGGTGCTGACAGATGCTACGGAAGTAATGCAGGGCTGCGGCTTTGCTGCTTTTGAAGGTCAGACTGTAAAGGCTATCGTAGTAGATGATTTCACCGCTACCCGTAAGCAGATCGACGCGATCTGTGCAGAGGTAGAGGTACAGACTGCACGCAAGGGCTTCTGGTTCCGCGTAGATGAGAACGGAGAGTTCGTAGGCGGTATCTCCAAGTTCTTACAGGACCGCAAGGAAGAAGTCATCAAGGCGTTAGGTCTTAAGAACGGTGACTTTGTAGGTCTTGCCGCAGGCAAGAAGCTGGAAGCACAGAAGACAGCAGGTGTCTACAGAAAGCTGTTGGGTGCAGCCAGCGAGAAACATATGAAGAAGGATTGCTATGAGTTCTGCTGGATCGTGGATTTCCCGATGTATGAGATCGGCGAGGAGTCCGGAGAGCTGGAATTCTGTCATAACCCGTTCTCCATGCCCCAGGGTGGTATGGACGCACTGAACAATCAGGATCCCTTAGAGATCCTGGCATACCAGTACGATCTGGTCTGCAACGGTGTAGAGCTGTCCTCCGGTGCGGTGAGAAACCATGATCCGGAGATCATGATCAAGGCATTTGAGCTGGTGGGCTTAGGTGAAGCCGATGTGAAGGCTAAGTTCCCTGCCATGTACAATGCATTCTGCTACGGAGCACCCCCTCATGCAGGAATTGCTCCCGGCGTAGACCGTATGATCATGCTGATCTGTGGTGAGGAAAGCATCCGTGAGATCATTCCTTTCCCGATGAACAAGAACGCAATGGATATTATGATGGGAGCACCGGGGACGGTAGAGCAGAAGCAGTTAGACGAACTGCATCTGGCGATCACCGCAAAACCGGAAGAATAATCATAAGGCTGTCGCAGGAATTTTCATGCGACAGCCTTTGTGTTGGATGGATATGGCAATCTGCCGGGAGAAGGACATGGCTGTAGGAATTTATGTATTGCATCTGCATTCCTGTGAGGAAGAGACGAGACAGAGTTTCTTACGGGAAGCATTGGAATGTGTGGATCCGGTGCGACGGAACAAGACAGAACGGTTAAAGGGGACCGGGGCGAAAGCAGCCAGTCTCGGCGCCGGAATGCTGTTGCAAAAGATAGCAATGGATCTGACAGAAGGCATTGAGAATACCGATATCCTGTTCCTGGAAGAGGATGAACTGCTTGCAGTGCTGCAGGCTCGGATGCTCAGAGAGCAGACGCCCCCCTTCTCTTTTTCCTATGAATATGGAGAACAGGGCAAACCGCAGATTGTAAATTTTCCGAAGAAATTTAATCTGTCCCATTCCGGAGACTATGTGGTCTGTGGGGTCAGCGACGGAGAAGTGGGAGTGGATATCCAAAAATGGGTCCCCTTCAAAGATCGTACGGCAGAGCGTTTTTTCGCAAAGGCAGAGTGGAAACTGCTGCAGGAGACGGACGTGGAGAAACGGACCGAGCTGTTTTACCGCTTGTGGAGCAGAAAAGAAGCCTACGGCAAATATACCGGACAGGGGATCGGCAGCGTCGTGGGAGAAGACTTTTCCGACGAGCGCAGATGGAAGGAAAAGAAGATATGTTTCCGGGAACAGATTTTGGAAGCGGGGTATTCGCTGGCGGTCTGCTACGGAACAGCAGAAGTGTTAAATTCAAGGAAAACGGGAAATAGTAAAAGCGAGTAGAAGCACGAAAAAACAGTTGTGTACTGCATGGTAAGTGCATAGAAATGAGGACTTTATGAAGCGATTAATAATGTACCTAAAGGATTACAAGAAAGAGTCTATCCTGGCACCGTTGTTCAAGCTGCTGGAAGCATTTTTCGAACTGATGGTTCCTCTGGTAATGGCAAATATTATTGACTATGGTATTTCCAACCGGAACATGGGTTATATCGGGAAAATGGGACTGCTCCTGTTACTCCTTGGCGTAGTGGGACTGGCTTCGTCCATTACGGCACAGTTTTTTGCAGCCAAGGCGGCAGTGGGTTTTTCTACCAAGCTGCGTCAGGCATTGTTTGATCATATTGAGGATCTGAGTTTTACGGATATTGATAAGGCGGGAACCTCCACCATGATCACCCGTATGACCAGTGATGTGAACCAGGTGCAGTCCGGTATCAATATGACCTTACGTCTGTTCTTACGTTCCCCGATCATCGTATTCGGTGCCATGATCATGGCATTTACCATTGATGTGAAATGTGCACTGATCTTCGTGGTGGCAATTCCATTATTATCCGTTGTGGTATTCGGTATTATTTTATCTACGATTCCCATGTACAAAAAGGTGCAGTCCAAGCTGGATCAGGTGCTGGGCATTACCAGAGAGAACCTGACCGGTGTCCGTGTCATCCGTGCGTTCCACCAGGAAGCAAAGGAAGCGGACCGCTTCCGGGAGAATAACGAAGCATTGTCAGCTATGCAGATCTTCGTAGGCAAGATCAGCGCCTGCATGAATCCAGTGACCTATATTATTGTAAACGGAGCCATCATTGCTCTGATCTATACCGGTGCCGTACAGGTCAATATCGGTAACTTAAGCCAGGGTGAGGTGGTAGCGATCATCAACTATATGAACCAGATCCTGGTAGAGCTGGTGAAGCTGGCAAACCTGATCGTGACCATGACCAAGGCTTTGGCATGTGCAGACCGTGTAGCTTCCGTTTTCGATATTGGCGCAGATGCTGCATATGTGGGAGCACAGGATCAGAAACTGGCGGATAAGGTAGATCAGAAGGCGCCTTTCTTAGACTTCAAACATGTATCCCTGACCTATCAGGGAGCAGGTGCACCTACTTTGCAGGATATGAACTTCACCGTAAACCGTGGCGATACCGTAGGTATCATCGGAGGTACCGGTTCCGGTAAGACCTCCCTGGTGAATCTGATCCCTGGTTTCTATCCGGTGACGGAAGGTGAGATTCTGTTGGAAGGCAGAGATATCCGGACCATGAGTGATGAGGAACTGCGGGGACGCATCGGCGTCGTGCCGCAGAAGGCAGTCCTGTTCAAGGGAACGATCCGCAGCAACCTTCAGTGGGGCAAGCCGGACGCTACCGAAGAGGAGATGTGGAAAGCACTGGAGCTGGCACAGGCATCGGAAGTGGTAGACGGTAAGCCCGGAAAGTTAGATGCAACTGTGGCACAGAACGGTAAGAACTTCTCCGGTGGACAGAGACAGCGTCTGACGATTGCTAGAGCCTTAGTCAGAAATCCCGAGATCCTGATCCTGGATGACAGCGCTTCCGCACTGGACTATGCAACGGATGCAAAACTCCGTGCAGCAATCCGTACTCTGGAAGATAAGACCACAACCTTTATCGTATCCCAGCGTGCCTCCACGATCCGTCATGCGGATAAGATCATCGTTCTGGATGATGGAGAGATCGCAGGTATGGGAACCCATGATGAGTTGTTAAAGGATTGCACCGTATATCAGGAGATTTATTATTCCCAGTACCCTGAACAGAGAGGAGGTGTCCGGTAATGCAGAAGAAAAATAACAAAGAGACGATGAAGCGGGTGTTGAAATATATCCGGAAATATACACCGGCACTGGTACTCTCCCTGCTGTTGGCAGGTCTGACCGTATTACTGACCTTATATATCCCTATCCTCACCGGTAATGCGGTGGATCTGATCATTGGCAAGGGACAGGTAGATATGCCGGGTATCTTTGCCATTATGAAAAAAATTGCCATCGTCATGATCATCACAGCAGTAGGTCAGTGGGTCATGAACACCTGCAACAACTATATTACCTACCATGTGATCCGGGATATCCGTACGGACGCTTTTGCAAAGCTGGAGATCCTGCCCTTAAAATATCTGGATGCCCATGCTTACGGTGATATCGTGAGCCGTGTCATTGCAGATGTAGATACTTTCGCAGACGGTCTGCTGATGGGATTTACCCAGTTGTTCACCGGTGTACTGACGATACTGTGTACGCTGGGATTCATGCTGGTGACTAATGTGCCCATTACACTGGTAGTCGTATGTATCACTCCGGTATCCTTCCTGGTGGCAAAATTCATTGCAACCAAGACCTACTTCATGTTCAAGGAGCAGTCCGAGACCAGAGGCGAGCAGACCTCCCTGATTGAGGAAATGATCGACAACCAGAAGATCGTAAATACCTTTTCCAGAGGAGAAGCGGTGAAGAGCAAGTTTGGAGAGATCAACGGCAGATTGCAGAAATGCTCTCTGAAAGCTATCTTTTTCTCCTCCATTACGAACCCGGCGACCCGTTTCGTTAACAGTCTGGTATATGCCGGTGTCGGCGTGTTTGGTGCGCTCGTAGCGATCAAGGGCGGTATCAGTGTAGGCCGTCTGTCCTGCTTTTTAAGCTATGCGAACCAGTACACCAAGCCCTTCAACGAGATCTCCGGCGTGGTAACAGAATTGCAGAACGCTTTTGTCTGTGCCGGACGTATCTTCGAACTGATCGACGAGGAGCCCCAGGTACCCGATGCTACGGATGCAAGAGTATTAGAAGAGACTCAGGGCAACGTAGATCTGAAGGATGTATATTTCCAGTATGTACCGGAGAAGAAGCTGATCCAGAACTTTAACCTGCAGGTAAAACCCGGTCAGAGAGTTGCTATCGTAGGCCCTACCGGATGCGGTAAGACTACTGTCATCAATCTGCTGATGCGTTTCTACGATGTGAATTCCGGCTCCATTAAAGTGGACGGCACCGATATCCGGGACATCACCAGAGGAAGTCTCCGTACCAATTACGGTATGGTACTGCAGGAGACCTGGCTGCGTTCCGGTACCATCCGTGACAATATCTGCATGGGTAAGCCGGATGCCACAGAAGAGGAGATCATCCGGGCGGCGAAGGCTTCCCACGCCCACGGCTTCATTAAACGTCTGCCTAATGGGTATGACACCGTGATCACCGAGGACGGCGGCAGCCTGTCCCAGGGACAGAAACAGCTCTTATGCATTACCAGAGTTATGCTGTGCCTGCCTCCCATGCTGATCCTCGATGAGGCAACCTCCTCCATCGATACCCGTACCGAGATCAAGATCCAGAATGCCTTTGCCATGATGATGGAAGGCCGCACCAGCTTTATCGTAGCCCACCGCCTTTCCACCATCCAGAGTGCTGATGTCATCCTGGTAATGAAAGACGGCAATATCATCGAACAAGGCAACCATGAAACCCTCCTTGCACAGGGCGGATTCTATGCAAACCTGTATAATAGCCAGTTTGCCGTGTAACGAGACATGCAAAAACAAAAAGACGATCACCCAATGGGGAGCTTGCTCACCAGTGGGTGATCGTCTTTTTGTTTTTATACGGCGACAGCCGTCATCCGTAAGGATTCCCAAAGGGAATCCTTACGGATGGCATGGCTCGTTACACGATCTCGGCAGCGGCGCGCCCTTTGCCCTTTTCTTTTCTGAAAAAAGACAGAAAACATGTCGAAAAATATCAAAAAATGTAAAAATATACAAGTTAAGTAAAAATATTGAAAATAAATTAAAATATTTCAAGAAATGTGTTGACAAATACACAACCTTGTATTATATTAAACTTAACAAAAGAGAAACGGAACAACCCAACAGAGAAGGTTGGGAGAGAAGTACAAAAGAATCTATAGAAAGAGAGGTATAGTCCACCTAACAAGTAAAGTCCTACCACAGTCTTCCATGATGTACAACTGAATAGAACTACCAAAGAGAACCAATTTATTATAGAGAACATCAAGTACACAGAAGAAAAAGTAATGAACAACAGAAGATAAGAATTATCTCACATTACAGTACATACGTACAAAAGAAAAGTGGAAAGAGAACAAAAGACAAAATGGAAGATCAAATTTAAGAAAGAGAGGGCAAGCCATTGGAGCCTGTAGTCTGAGAGGGCGTACTGATTGAAAGAATGATCGGTACGCTCTCTTATTGTTGTACAACTATTCAGATTGAACAACTATTCAGAGCCTCATTCGCAAAATATAACTTTTTTCCAGTGGAAAAACCTACCGATATCATGTACAATAGGAAAGTAGTACAGATAGAGGAGTTATGAAAATGGATAAAAACGAACAGAGACAGGAAAGTCAGCAGAACAGACGGGAAGAAAGACATAAGAGACGGCAGAGAAGCCAGATCATTGCATATACAGTCGTAGGAATTATGATCCTGGTGCTGGCAGCGGGAATTGCTTTTGCTGTAAGCAAGATTACCGGCATGAGCCACAATCGGCAGGAACAACAGAATAAACTGGATGATATCATAGCTTCCGAGGAGACCATCACGGCACCTACTACGGAACCGGTGGAGACCGTACCGGAACTGACAAATGAACAGAAGCTGGATAAGATCATAGACGAAGCCATCATTCAGAACATGCCCCTGGAGGACAAGGTAGCAGGACTATTTATCACTACGCCGGAATCCATCACCGGTGTATCTGCTGCAGTGCAGGCAGGAGACGGAACCAAGGATGCATTATCCAAATATCCGGTAGGCGGTATCGTCTATGCGGCGAAAAATATTCAGTCCGCAGACCAGTTAAAGCAGATGATCGACAATACGAAGCTGTATACCAGCTATCCACTGTTTATTGCGGTCGACGGAGAAGGATCCGGAACCGACGCTGTGGCAGCGGCAGGACTTGGAACGAAGACCGATTCCCCGGAGACCATCGGCGCATCCGGAGATGCCAACAACGCCTATACTGCCGGAACCACCGTGGGCAGTTACCTGGCAGAGCTTGGTTTCAATCTTGATTTTGCCCCTGCGGCAGATCTGAAAGTAGTGGATGGCAATGCGGCAGGCAGCAGCTCCTACGGCACGGATGCGGCAACGGTAGCATCTTTTGTGACCGGCATGCAGACAGGATTGCAGGAACAGAAAGTAACAGCTGCTATCGGACATTTTCCCGGTATCGGCAGTACGACCCAGAGCACGAAGAATGGCATGGCTTCTACGGACAGAAGTGCGGAAGATTTCAGAGCCAATGAATTTGCGGTATTCCAGAGCTGTATTGATTCCGGTGAGACCAAAATGATCACCGTCAGCAATATGGCAGCACCTTCCCTGACAGGAGACAATACTCCTTGCTCCCTGTCCGGTGCGGTGGTAACGGATATTTTACGAAATGAACTGAATTTCCGCGGCGTGATCGTATCCGGTGCCATGAACCAGGCAGCGATCACGAACTATTACGGAGCCGATGAGGCAGCAGTACTGGCACTGCGTGCAGGGTGCGACATGATCTATGCGCCGGAGAACTTCGAGACCGCATACAACGGAGTACTGGAGGCAGTCCAGAACGGAACCATCTCCGAGGAACGCGTGAACGATTCCCTGCGTCGGATCTACCGCATCAAATATGCGGATAAAATCGAGCAATAGACCAATAATAAGTAAGAAGACGGTTGCAAGAAAGTGCAGTCGCCTTTTTGCTTGTATCGTATGCACCATGAAAACGGAAATGAGGGTCTGAACAAGCGCAGACCGGAGCGTAGACATCGAATTATACCATCGTCCGCAACCCCAGTAAATACAAGGAGAAAAGCACCCCACCTATCACGTGTATACAGCCTGTCTACAACGCATTCTATTATTTCCGTATCTTTATTAATCCCATGGTAAATTTTATTATTTTTTATTATAATATCCTAAATTGAGGAACATTGTAACAGATTGGAGCATTCCTGTAATTCGGAAATAACGCCAATTGAATAAAAGAAAAAAACACAGAATGACAGACTTAAGCAAGTAACAAGTGACACTTTAATTGTGGGAGTCGATGTTGGATCACAGACACACTTCTGCAGAGCATTTGACTGGAGGGGATTTGAACTATCCAGAAGAGTATTTAAGTTTAGTAACACTGGCATGGGATTCCTTGCTTTCCTCAGGTGGACAGAGGAACTCATGAATAAAACCGAAATGAAGAAGGTGATTGTTGGCTGTGAGCCTACTGGTTGCTATTGGCTTATTTTTTAGAAGTTCTTACAAGACCACGATATCCAGCTTGTAACGGTTAATCCATTTACGGTTAACAGAAGTATGGAATTGGATGATAATTGCGTTACTTGTGAAGGATGGAAGGTATTCAACATCCTATCTTCTGAGTGGCGTGTATGCTGAAATTAGAGAAGCCCCTGTTTGCAGGGACCAGATCATGAAGCAGCATGTGCGTCTGTCAAATCAGATACAGGGATGGTTGCAGAAGTTCTTCCCGGAGTATTTTGAGTGTTATGCCGAATGGAACTCCACCAGTAGACTTATGCTTTTGAAAGAGACCCACTGCCACAGGATATCCTTAAAATCGGTGCAGGTGGTATCATTCAGATATGGCGTGATGCAAAGGTGCGTGCAGCAGGAATAAAGAGGGCACAGGCCCTGGTAGAAGCTGTACAAAATAGTGTAGGACTGGAAGCCGGTGAAGCTGCAAGGCTTGAAATCTGGGTTCTTGTAAATGACTACATTCTGAAAGCAGAACAACTATGAATGTGCAACTTGATAAGAAAAAGCATATGGAGAATGATAAGGAACAGACAGAGCCAGAGCGGGCAGAGGCAGAGAGAGTGGAAGCGGAGGTTGTATATTCACCAATGGTCGCAGAACCGCAGGAGTATCAATATAATGCAGATGCATTTGAGGCTAGAGGTGTGGATGAGGTGAAGCAGGAAGTGGCGCATAAAGGAGTGTCGAAGGTAAGAGAAGATAAAGCTAGATAGATGTGAGGACGTGGGAGAAATTCTGCGTCCTTTTTTGTCGCCTGAAATGCGACACATAAGAAATGGTTCTTGCTATAATTATGATAGCACATGAAATAAGAATGTCGCGAAAAATTGATAAATGAAGACGCAGGTGAATGACATTAAGTGTATTATAGTGAATGAAAGCAGGTGTTGCATATGAAAAAGAATTCATTTGGACAAGGGGTAATGGTATTCCTTATAGTTATTGGTATTTTTTACATTATTGGTGCTATTGGTGAAGCTAGTGAGCCTAAGTGCATTAAGTCAGGCTGTGACAATAAGCAGGCAACAAATAGCAGTTATTGTTATCTGCATAAGCCTTATACTGGAAGTAGTTCTTCGCATAGCAATTCATCATATTCCAATAAATCATCAAGCAACAGTTCTTCAAGTAGTCATAACAATAAATCGACAGCAGGAAGCAATGCATCATCGTACAATAGCAGTACAAAGAAAAGTTCTACTGGAACAAGCAGCTCAAAGAAAAGCAATACATATGACTCATATGATGATGGCTATGATGATATATACATGGATGGCGATTATGATTATGATCGGTATGACAGGGATAGTGACTATGCCGATGGTGTGGATGACGCAATGGATGAATTTGACGAGGATTGGTAAGTATGGCAGGTAAACATGAGCTGGAAAAATTTGAATATCTGTTTGTAGATATCGAATGGAATCAGACACCGGGAACAAATGGGATAGAAGACAGGGAGCCAATTCAGATTGGTGTGGTAGCGACTGATGAAAGTATGAATTTGAAAAAATCATTTTCCAGAGCAATGCGACTGAGTTCAGAAGAAAAATATAATCCGGATATATTAGTACTATCACATTCGACATTAAAATCTGTCATGCAGGCAAATAGTGAAGAAATAGTATTGCAGAAAATTAAGATGTCATTTCCAAAATATAAGTATGTAGTGGTTTGGACAAAGGATACTTATGAATTGCTTAAAAGAGGTATGGACACTTATGGATATTCAATGCCGAGACATAGAGTTATTGTATTTCAAGAAGTTCTCATGCATATTGCAAGTGATGGAGTAAATCAAATTGGTTTTGAACGTGCATTGAAACAGGCGGGTATTGAATATCAGAAAAACTTTCTTCACTATTCAAAACATGATGCAAATTATATGTATCAATTATTTTGCAAATGCTATGAGGAATATATGAGATGGACCAATCAGGAGATATGTTATCTGAGTCCAAGAACCCATATAATACATACTGGTAGCTGCCGATATACTAATAGAAATCATGCCCTTAATTCTGGAAGAGGATGAACTAATCCCTTGGATCATGGAGGATGGGAGTTGTGGCAAGATCCTTAAGAAAACTACCTGCCAGTTGAACCGAAGCACAGAATATGAACAGCTGACCCTACCCTTTTAATTATGGGAGTTTAACATATCATGGAAATTAGATTTAGTGGAAACTGCGTGAATAACTTTAATGACGAACGGGCATATTTTGAAATCTCGTTAGCGGATAGCGGAGATTTTATGAAAAATAATTACAAAACGTATGGCGTATGGATATTGTTTGGACGTAAAGGGAATGAATGGGAATGCCTGCAGGTTGGAGAATCTGGAAATATTTATGATGAAATTCTGGCAGATGCAGAAGCGTTGCGAGGAAACATAAGAGTTGAAGAAGAAAAAGCATATATTAATCAGTTCGGACAATATACAGGATATACTTATACCCTATATCCGTCAGCCCGTGAACAGATATACAATCAGATAGGAAAAATCTATGAAGCATTTTGGTTTGTCTGACTATGTCATGGAGAGAACTATAAAGAACAACTAAAAAACATAGAAAAGTATGTAGCATGGAAATTCCGGGCAAAACTCTGGCAAAATGGTGGAGCATTTAAAAAACAGAGATCGGATATTGTAGAACCACCGGAAATTAAAAAGTTTCAAATGGAAGAAAAGCAGCCAATGAAAGAAATAAATGCTATGATTAATGCATATCAGAAGCAAGGAGAAAAGGTTCGTGAAATTTAGAATTGAGAAGAATTGTACATCCCAGAAAGATTATGTGACAAATGAGTTTGAAGAAAGCTTTTTTGAACGTCTGTATGATTCCCTGCCGGAAGCGGACAGGTTGTTTATTCATCTGTATCGTATGAGTAATGGGACATTATCCGTGTATTATAAAACATATCCCATAGGTAAGATCAAACTGCAGGGAAGAGTATTTTCCATGCAGATTTTAAAGGGGCTTAGTTCCGTGAAAAATATAGACGGATCCTTAGAGGATTTTCTGGAACACATACCAGACTGGTGTAAGTATATCAGGCTGCATTGCAAATAATAGGAACAGGGAAGGAGCGGTGCAAGACGGCTCTTTTCTTATGTTTGTACGCCATGGACGCATTCTAATGGATGCAAGTCGTGTATTCTACAAGCTGTTATCAGCTTGCTGGTGAAAGTTTAGTCATACCAAACGGCAACGCTGTTAAACATGTGTAAATCTTGCTCTTGAGAATACAAACCCTCTTACTTATAGAAAGGAAAAGGGGAAAAAACAGTATGAAATGAGGAAAAATAAATGTTTAAGATGTTTAAGATGCAAAAAAACGAAATTAGAGAAGAATGATAAAATATTATACAAAATGAATAAACAATAGCGTGAAGATGAAAAATAATGCGACATATTGTTGCATATAATGACATTAATATATATAATCAAATGTATTAATAGGTAGGATGGTTAGAGTCAAAAAGGGAAGGTAGAAGATAAAACTATGAATAATAATGAGCTCTTTGAAAAATGCACAGAATGTTTAAAAAAGGAACTACCGGTTTTGAGAAAAATGGCTGGATTAACACAGAAAGATTTAGGAGAAATATTAGGAGTGAGTCGACAAACAATAACAAATATAGAAAATGGTACAGGAAAATTAAAGTGGTCGTTATTTCTTGCAGCTATGTTTATCTTTAGTTTAGATCATAATATATTAGAATATTTAAAAAATATAGATATGCCATACTCTCAGTTAAAGGAATGGCTTAATGAGAAACGTAAGGAGGCAAAGTAAAATTTAATGAATTTTAGTATTGTAGTCCCAACTTGGAACAGATCAGAATTAGTTGAAGCATTGCTTGAATCACTCTATGTTGAACGAGAACGGTATCAACAGGGAGAAACAGAGGTTCTTATAGTAGATAGTAGTTCGGGAAATGAACAAGACAGAATTAAAACTGCCTGCATGAAATTTGATGCTACTTATATCGAAGGTGATGATAGTGTAAGAAAAAAAAGAAACAAAGGAATCAAACTTTCTACATACGATTATATTTTGTTTATTGATTCAGATGTTACAGTTGAAAAAGGATTGTTGGATGAATATGTAGAGGCTTATAAAAATCCATATAAGGTAAAACTAGGAGGCATTCTGGGATATACGGAATTTGTCGGGAAAAAGACATTTTGGTGGAAAATGTTGGAAAAGACCAGTTTGGTTGATTCCTTTTCTTTTGCAAGAGAGTATCCCTTTCACTCTTGGACTATAGGAAACAATGTCTCTTTTAAAAAATCGGTTCTGGAAGAAATCGGCATGTTTGAAGAAAATTTCCCGTTTAAATTGGGCGGAGATGATTTGGACATGACTTATCGTGTTACAAAAGCCGGATATATGATTGGATCTGCACCGAATGCCGTGACATACCATTCAAGAAAGACATGGAACAATTATAAGGCTGTTCATGACAGAGCAAAGCGCTGGGGTACAATGGAAAACTATATTGTTGAGAGACACCCAGAACTGTACAAGCGTATAATACCTAAAAATTACATTTTAGAGCTAATTATTTTTCTATGCCTAATCGTGTTGTCTTTATTATTAAAGTCAGTATTTCCTGTAACGATTGTCGCTACATGGATTGTAGTTAATTGGATTATTGATTATGTGATAGATGCGTGCAAAATGGGATTTGATTCGCCCATATATTTTTTCGGAGCACAGATAATTCAGATGCAGTATGAAATTTACAGAGTACTCGGAAGTTTGAAGAAAGGTTCTTTTGGGGCATTATATAAGGGTATAATTTTCAATCGTTTTCAGATTAAGTTCGGAATGGCAAAAGAGGCTTGCCGGATAAAAAAATTAATTTGGTCATTTCTGGTATCTTGTCTGATCTGGGTGGCTTATTATCAATATTTTGTTAAATAGAGGTATGGAGATGAAATTAAATGGTATTAGCATTGTAATAGCAACGAAAGGAAGAGTAAAACTTCTCAGAGATTTGGTTATTAGCGTGCAGGAAGCACGGGAAAATTTCAACGGACCAAGTGAGGTTTTGCTAATAGATGATAGCTATGAAGAAGACGTAGTTGCTATAGAAGATATGTGTCAAAAATATGATGCAAGAAGAATTGAGTTTGGTCCGTCTGTTCCTGAGAAAAGAAATGTAGGAGCCAGAGAAGCACGGTATGACATTATACTTTTTCTAGATTCTGACTGTATTGCGACTCCAAATCTTCTGAATGAACATTATAAACTATATACGGATGAAAAAGTAGGAGGGGTTGCGGGCTATCTGGAATTTGTGGGTGAGGATTCATGGTTTTGGCAAGCTGTGGATAAGACTCCGTTTACCATATGTTTCAGTTTCCCCAAGTGGATGGATACTGTACCATGGACGCCTACGGCAAACTGTTCTATGCGCAAATCGGTGTTCGAGGAAATTCATGGTTTTGATAGGAACTTTCCGGACAAACCGGGAGGAGAAGATGTGGATCTTGGCCTTCGCATGGTTAAGGCGGGATATATCTTTAAGTGTACCGCAGACGGTCTGGTTTATCACAGCAAGAAGACTTGGAGTCCTGTTAAAGCAATGTTTCGGAGACTTTGGTATTACGGGTCTGCCAATTACTACCTGACAGAGAAACATCCGGATTATGTTATGGATATTATGCCAAGGAAAACTTCTCTTTATATGACAGGGATTATTGCCGTACTGCTTGTTATGCTGATCGGTTTAAATCCGTGGATTCTGCTTACAATACCGGCATGGCTTGTCGCAGATGTTATGCTCTCTGCCGTTTTTATCAACAAATTTGCGTCTTACAAGGGAACAACTTTTTTAAAACAGTGTGTTGTGCAGCTACTGATTCTTGATAATGAACTGGGATATGTGTGGACTTGCTTAAAGAAGAAAAAGCCAAGTTATATTAATAAAGATGTTGTATATTTTGATGGTCAGATGGATGGAATACAGGATACCAGTTCTATTATGATTTGGTGTAATCTTGTGAGTCTGATGCTTCTTATTTGTGCAGTCATGCTGTCTTTATTCTGATGGGGCGAGAAAGAATGTCAAAACAGCATTTTGCTTTCAAATTCTAGGAGATTAATGATGGAGAAATATGAAAAAGAATTACAGAAATTAAGAGAATTATACGCCAAAAGAGTTTTCACACCTGGGTTTTATCAGAAGAAACTGTCGGATGTCAGTCAACTTGATAATTATGATTCTTTCCGAACGATTCCGTTTACCTACAAAAGAGAGATCAGAAATACAACTGTAGAGGAGCGGTCTACAACAGAAAAAAAGGATATCTATGGTATCTTTTCAAGTAGTGGAACAACCGGTGAGAAAACATATTATATATACAACCGCAATGATAAGAAGGTACATGAAGAGTTTGTCAAAACTTTTTTTACGGAACTTGGTATCACAGAAGAAGATATAGGAGGTATTATGGCACCGATAGATACAGGTGTCATGGCACATACCATGATGTGGCAGTTCACCACAATGGGGGCTGGGTATGTAAATTGTCCGATTCCATCTCCGGAAAATATGATTGATATGGTCACAAAGGTTCCGGTGACTGCAATTGCTACCAGACCGAGCATTGCCTCCGGCGTGGCATACAATCCTCTGATTGTGCACTTGGCACAGAAATCTCACGTGAAAAAACTGTTGATGGGCGGTGGATTTCTCTCAGCTGAAAGAAGAAAACTGTTGGAAAAAGCATGGGATGCGGAATGTTATAACATGTTCGGTATGAGTGAAATGTTCGGCCCTATGGCGGGAGAATGCAGAAATAAGAACGGACTTCATTATTTGGACAATTATCTGATGATTGAGATTGTAGATCCCAAGACCGGTGACCCAGTGGAGGAAGGCACTCCCGGTGTCGCTGTCTACACCTCACTCTGGGACAAAGGTTTTCCACTACTTCGGTACTGGACGGATGATCTGATGATCATTACAAAAGAAAAGTGTAGCTGCAACAGCCCGTATCCTCGTCTGTTCTATTTAGGACGTTTAAATGACTGTTACCTTATTGACGGTACTTATATCTTTCCAGAAAATGTGGAAAATATCTTGTTTCGATACGGATATATTGGTGAGTATTGCGTGGAAAAGGAGAGGGATGTTTTTCTTGTTAAGACAGAGGGAGACCGCTGTGAGGTCGATCCCGAGATGGTACAAAAAATGCAGGAATTATTCCATTCTTCTGTCACGATTGAAGTAATCACACCTGGAAGCTTGAATTACGATGGTCATGGGAGAAGATTCACACAGGAGGAGTAATATGTTTGAAGAAATAACTTTAGTAGATATAGATGATCATATTACTGGTTACAGTACGAAGGAGGATGTTCATAAAAGGGGACTTTTACACCGAGCATTTTCGGTATTTATTGTAAATGATAATAAAATGTTGATTCAAATGAGAAATTCAAACAAATATCATTCAGGCGGATTGTGGAGTAATGCTTGTTGTTCTCATCAAAGAAAAGAGGAAATACTGTCTGAAGCTGCCCATCGCAGAATGAATGAGGAACTGGGATTTGACTGTCCATTGGAGGAAAAATTCAAATTTATATATAGAACCCGATTTGAAAATGGATTAGTCGAATATGAGTTGGATCATGTTTTTGTAGGAGAATATTGTGGGGAGGTTTGCATTGATCCGAATGAAGCTTCGGAAATTCGTTGGGTTGAGTTTAATAAATTGAAAAGAGAGTTGCTTGATAATCCGGAAAACTTTTCAAGCTGGTTTATCATTTGTGCTCCTAGAGTATTGAATTTGTTGGGGAAAATAAAATGAAAAAGATTGTAAGTTATCTTAGAATAGAAGAATGGCTTTCTTCAAAAGCAACATTTATGGTAGGGATATTACTGTATTTTGCATATTTCAATCATAGTAAAACGGAGGATACGATTCGGAATTTTATAGCGTTTTTTTTGTATGTGTCCATGTTCCTTGCAATCAGTTATGTTGCCAATGATTTCTCGGATTTGGAGATTGACAAGAAGGTCGGGAAGAAGAAAGTCATTGCCAGTATGCCAAAATGGAAAATTTGGACTTCTTTTGTAATTATGACAGTAGTGGGAAATTGCTATATCCTCATATGCGCAAAAAATAAATGGACGTGTTTAATCATCATGATGGTTACATACTTTTTAGGATTAGCATATTCAACCTTAGGTATAAGATTTAAAGAGCAGGGGCTATTAGGACTGACAGAATGTTCCTTCGCACAAAAATGTATGCCACTTGTTATGATAGTCTGTCTAGAGAATATTTCTGGAGTTTCGTTGGGTATGTTGATTGCCTGGATGACTTTTTCTTTTGTGGATGGATTGCGTTATATTGTTATCCATCAGGTTATTGATCTTAAGAATGACATCATTAGTGGAGTTAACACTTATGTTGCAGAGAAAAAGGGAAATTATAAGAAAATTCTGGTCTTATTCTATATTGCAGAATGGCTTGCTGTAATTGCACTCATACTGCCACTGTGGATTCGGCAGCCCATTGTCACAGGGGGATTTGTGGTTGTGAATATTATTTTGGAGTATTGTATTTATGTGGTTATTGAAAAATATGCGGGTAAGGATATCTTTTTAACTTATGATTCTGTACCGCTAGAGGCCTTCTTAAATATCTTATTCCCTATTTTGACGGCTGTATGTTTGGCTCTGATTAATCCTGTGCTGAGCATTTTTGCTCTGCTATTAATAGCAATTTGTGTAAAACCTTTTATGATAAAATTGGGAATTGTTGCGGTTTATATAAAATCAAAAATTTGATGTAGGAAGTTATTTTTATGAAGAATTATGAAGTATTAGCCCCTGTTGGAAACTTTAAGGAAATTAATATTATATTGTATGAAAAACCAGATGCAATTTATGTTGGAATGAAAGGACTTACGTCCAGACCATCTCGTACAGATTTCACTGTTGGAGAAATTAAAGAGGCAGTAGATTTGTGTCGTGCGAAGGGTGTGAAAATCTATGTGGCAGTAAACTCTAATGTTCCTAGTGAGTCTTTTGATGATCTCGTTGATATGTTAATAAACTTGGAAGATTATGGTGTGGACGCATTTATACTTGCTGACTATGGTCTAATCGGTGCTTTATCTAAAAGAATCAGAAATGCAGAGATTCATGCAAGCACATTGCTTGGAGCATACAATATTGAAACAGTAAGAATGCTTCGGGATATGGGTGTAAAGAGAATCATCTTTTATGCAAATTTATATTTAGATGAGATGATTGGAATTATCAGTGAATTTCCAGATCTTGATTATGAGTTGGTTGCTGAGGGAGGGACCTGCTTTAATGATATTCGGCAGTGCAGGTTGCCACATATTATTTCAGATACAGAACATGTACTGACTTGTAGAAGTGGATGTGTATTATTTGATGAGAATCAGAACCCTGTAAAGGGAAAAATGATTGCAGAGCATCCTTGTCGGGTTGCGGAAGTGATAGGAATCTATATGGCGGCAGGTATTCATTCATTTAAAATTGAAGGAAGAACGGTTCCAGCAGTCGAGCGTGTCCAGGTGATTAGAGATTTAAAGTGCGAGATAAACAGATTTCTTGGGGGAAAATCTTTGAATTCGTATCTTCACTATATTTCAAGAATGAGAAGGGAGATTATCTGATGGTATTCGTTGGACTTTCCAGATACACCGAAAAAGATCTGGAACGATTATATGATCTTCATCCTGACGGTGTGATTTTAGGTGATTTATTATGCAATAAGAAAATGTTTTCCTATGGCGGAGTGGAGCTTATTGAGATTATGACGGCTTTTAAAGAGAGGGGAATTTCGGTCATCTATCAGACTCCGTTATATTCCACAGACAGGGTATTTTCAAATATCGTACAGGCAGTTGAATATTATTATCAGAGGGAACTCATCGGAGCAGTGATTGTTCAGGATGTGGGGATAGCTTCCCGTTTTAGCAGAACATGTAAGGGGCTTACGATCATATGGGGAAGGATGGGATATGCGAGAACCCCAGTCGTGAACGTGAACACCATCGACTTTTACATGGAACATGGCGTAAATGGGTTTGAATGCAAAAGTCCAAAGCAGGCAGACTATGCAAAGAAGATCGGAGCTACCACGTATCTGATGGTGGGATATCCGAAATATCTTACGATTAACAGAGAGTGTTATTACAAATTTGAACATAATATTTTTGATGATCATTGCCAGTGCGGTTGCTTAAACAGAGAGAAGATTGTGCTTCCCGCCGGTAAGGAGATTGAGACAACTTTAGATGGTTACGTGCTTGGCTGGGAGAATATTTATACAAAAGAAGCCATAAAGTATGCACTAGAATATGATAACAGCATTATTTATGTGTATTCGTTTTCTGAGGCAGCAGAAAAGCTCAGAGAGATCGGCTGGGGATGAATGCGTGAGATAATAAAGGAGAATGACAAGTGAGTATTCATGTAATATGTACAGTGGAAGAACGAAATGAAGTGTCAGAGGTGATTCATACTGTCTGGGGTGAAAAGAGCGCACATTTTCTTAGTGGTCTGGAACAGTTAAAGAAAATTACGGGGATAGTTTTGATCAGCCATAGGCTGGTAACAGAATTGAAAGCAGAGACTTTTTCCCATATGGTTAATATCTATTTATATTTTGGTGGAAATATCATACCGTTAAATGATGAAGAACATTTGATACATGAGAGGGATGAAGCTGTAAAAGATAAAAACTGGGGCAAAGCAAAGAATATTAATGAAGTGCTGATTGATATAAACTTTCTGAACAAAAGTGAATATAGTACCGCCATGCCGGATTATCTTCAAATTGAGACTACAAGCCGTTGTAATGCGGAGTGCATTATGTGTTCACATTATTTTAGTGATAATAAAGATGCCAGTTGTTTAGAGAACAATACGCTGGAACATATGGCAGATGCCATAGAGCTGAGTCACACTATTTCTTTAAATGGCATGGGCGAACCGTTTGTAAGTCCTGCAGTTTCCGATCAAATTGATTTTTATGCAAATCTCGGAAATAAGGTTGTTACTAATACGAATTTATCCGTTATGAATGAAAGGTTACTAGAACAGATCAATTCCCACTTTGAGTGGCTGGAAATATCCTGTGACGGTGCTACGAAAGAAACATATGAATCGATTCGGAAGAATCTGAAATTTGAAGTCATCCTGAAAAATTTGATGCTTCTGAAAGAGAAATGTCCCAATGTCCGCAAGCATATTGCTACGGTGATTATGAGACAGAATGTTCATGAGATGCCGCAGATGGTTGAGCTGGCAAGTAAGGCCGGAACCAGTATTATTACTTTTATGACACTGAATGCAAACATAATTATCAATAATCAGAAGGATGAGATGTGCAATTATCCCAAGGTTCTAGAGTATTATTCTGCCCAGGCACTAAAGAGAGGGGAAGAACTTGGAATTCCTGTGATTGTTCCGAATATGCATAGTTTGAATAGGAATATCACATTTGAAGAGGTCCGGGATGAGTTAGAGCAGATGAATCAGATTCCGAAGTATAAGAGTGCCGCAGAAATGAAAGATATGAAGAAGACGGCAGCCATTGTTGATGCATATCTTGCCGAACATGATGAGATACAAAGGGATACAAAAGCTTCTACGGTAAAATGCCATGGAATCTGCGACTGGATTCTGAAACAGAGCTATATAGATTTGAAAGGAAATGTGGCAATGTGTTGCAGAAATCAGTCTTTCCATACCGGAAACGTCAACGAGACAGGAAATTTTGCAGAGGTTTGGAATAGTGAATTTTATAGAAAACTCAGAAGAATTTTTTACAGTGGATACATACCGGAATCCTGTCTGAAATGTGGATTGATCGAGAGCGGCAATCTGAAACATCTGAATGTGGAAATATCGGATGATTTTTATCGGGATGCGGAATATAAAGTCAAGCAGAAGAAGACATTAAAGACTCTGTTGGATGGGTGATATTATGAAAGGAATTGTGCTGTATTCTGAGAATCGACAAAAAGCATTAGAAATGAAAGAGCTTTTTGAAATAAGATTGGGATTTTGGTTTGAAGTATGGAATATAGATCTGTTTGATGATTTTTCAGGAAAGCCCGATTACATTGCCGCTGAATGGAATTTAAGGGTCCGGCTGATAAAATTCTTACAAAAAAAAGACATAGAACCAGGTGTTGGTTTTTATAATGAATCGTTTGTTTCTGACATTGATAATACTGCAAAAATAGATATGGTTTTAAATCAGGCAGTGAGTTCTCATAACTGGGAATTGTGCAAGAGCCTGAATCTGTTTTATCTGACAGGAGATATTATCCGGAAAAGGAATGTTTTGAGAAGTAGACCAACGAAGATACAGATTGAGACAACGGATCTGTGTAATGCGAAGTGTATCATGTGTTCTCATGCATATAGTGATGGGACAGGGATTGATATTCTGCAGTCTGGGATCATCGATAAGCTGGAAAAGATTCTGCCATTTGTGAAGGTGATTGTTCTGCACGGGAATGGCGAACCTTTTCTGAAAAAGAATATAACAGAATATCTGAGGCAGATGTCACAGTATGGTATTAAATTCATTGCAAATACGAATCTTTCGATCATTACGGATGATTTGCTGGAATTCTTCAATACTAGCTTTTTGGAACTCAATATTTCGTGTGACGGGCATACAAAAGAGCTTTATGAGAGTATACGAAGAGGTCTTACCTATGAACGCTTTGTTAAAAATATTGAGACAGTTCGGAAGAAATGTCCGAATTTAACCATGAAGATGCCGGTGGTTGTGATGCGGCAGAATATGATGTTTCTGCCTGAGATCGTAGAATTTGCAGGGGAAATGGGATTCAATGAGATCATACTGAATCAGCTATGTGTCGATGAAAAAAATAGAAATCTTCAAGATGCGGCATATTTATATCCGAATGATTTGGTGAAATATACTTCACTGGCACTGGAAAGGGGCATACAGAAAAATATAAAAGTTATCGTTCCGTATACTCTCAATCCGACTGAAGATGCAAAAAAAGGTGAATCCGGAGACAGTACAGATGTGTCGTGCTTGGGCGTGTGTGACTGGGTAGTGGAATGCCCTTATATAGATTTACGAGGCAACGTCGCACCCTGCTGTATCAAACAGAAGGAGAGTCTAGGAAATCTGTATGAGCAAGATTTTGAATCTGTTTGGAATGGAGAGCCATATGTGAAAATCCGCAGTGAATTTACAAAGGAAAATCTTCCAACTATCTGTAAAGGATGCGATTTTGCAAATCAGGGAAGACTGGAGTATCTTTCCGTTCAAAATATAGGATTTAAGTCTTTGGAAAAGGAAAAAAGATGTTAATTGTATTTAATTTGAGAAATGATGAGTATACGGAAATGGAAGGAAAGTCAGAAGACCCGTTTCTTCATGTGAATTATGAGCCAAACAGGCATCGTCTTGTTATTGCATCAGATTTTTTTGGTACGGCGTTTACAACTTATTTCGCATTGGAAGAAGATAAATTTTATATCAGTGATTCACTTTTTAAGATTCAGAGGATGTTGAGACGAAAATCTGAACTGAATACGGATATGTTGCCACATTTTTTTTACAACGGTTTTCTTCCGGGATCGCACACTTTAATTAAGGGAATATACAAACTTCCTCCAAAGAAGAGGGTGATTGCGGAAGCCGGAGCGATTCGGGCTGAAGATTATGAGATGGAGTTTGGGGATTCGTGTGGAGAAGGAAGATTACTGGAAAAAATGTACGATGAAGTGATGCTACAGGCAGTAAGCACTGCTCTTCCTAATACGGGAAAATATAACCTTGCACTGTCCGGTGGATTTGATTCCAATTGTCTTTTGTATCTTATAAAACAATTGAAACGAGAAGTAGAAACAGACTGTTATTCTGTGGGAGGTTCTGTGGGCATTGACGAAACGAAGGATGCCGCCGCAATCGCAGGCATGTATGAAAATTTGTCTTTTCACAGGACAATGGTGACATCCGATACTTTGAAACATCTGGATGAGATTGTTTACAGACTGGAAGGCAGTGTATATGAAAGAGGGATTTTTCTTCAGTATGAACTGGCAAAAATGCTGCATGAACAGGGATGTACACATTTAATCTGCGGTGAATGTGCGGATCAGGTTTTTAATGTAAAATCTTATGGGTTGGCATCAGAGGACAGATTTTTATTTGGATATCAGGATACGCCATATGAAATGGCATCGTATGTGGTGCTAAAAAAAAGTGCGGTAATGCTTCATTCCTTTGGCATTCGGGGAATCTATCCGTATTTGAATGAAGGAGTTATAAGACTGGGATATATGACCAGAATGGAAAACAGAGACAACAAGGAATTTCACAAATCACAGTGTAAAAGACTGCTGCCTCAGGCTGTCTTCAGGAACCTGAAAAAGATCGGAGGTTCTACGGAACTGTTGTCGCTGATGGATGCGGGAACGGATTACGAGGAATTATGCAAAACCTGCAGATATTATGATCCGGAATTCCGGTATACAGAGAAATACTCAAAGCAAGAAGCTGTGATGGATTATTATCTGTCATTAAAATATATAGAATCCTTTGAAAGGCAATTTTGTGATCATGAAGAGTGATGTGGCAAAAATATATGATAAGTTTACCGCACTGCGAAATGCAAGAGAATTTAAAAAATTGACGCTGGAAGTTTTTGAATCATACGGGATCAATTCCTACCGTGATCTGTCTCTTTATCTCAAAAAATGTGGCGAATATGGAGGGGCGGTAAAATTACAGGGAAGCGATAAACTAATTCTGCTTCCCTTTCACAATGATATATTGAATACATGGCTGAAATTTGATAATCCAAGGGTGATCCAAGCGTATGAGCAGGTGTATGAACAATTCGGAATGGATTATTCAGACAGGCAGGACTTTGAAAGACACAGGTTTCAGGTGGAGGAAGAGTTATTAAAACAATGCTGGGTGATGCCGGCGATGGACACGCGGATTTTGGAAGCCCCGATAGCAGGATGCTGGGATAAGATGGAGATACAGGCATGTTATCTGGAAGCTTTAGGATATCAGGTTAAGCGATACTGTTTTCATGGGGGGAAAATTATCAGAGGCCATACATTTGTGCTTTATCATGACGGTAAATACTGGAATACAAGTATGTGGTTTCCTCTACATATCAGACGGAAAAATCTGGAGTCTTTATGCAGGCTGATTTTTCGTACCCTTATTCATGTGCCGATTCTGGATAAGGGTGAGATATCTAGGCTTGTGGAGTTTGCGGCTCCATATGGGGGCATGATCACGCAGGAATATATTCATCTGATAGAAAGAGGAAAGATAATTTTGAAATGTAGACGAAAGAGAAGTAAGGGCTCATGACGCATATAATCATAGACGATAATGTATCAAAAAAAAGCATATTGGAAAAGGCCCCACTTTTGAATGACAGTGTCCCCTATATGTGCGATGGCATTTCGTAGAAATTGTAATCTACTTGAAAGGCGTATGCTCAAGAGAGTGGAAGAAATAGGAGAGTAGCATGGATGATATCGGAGAAATATGCGATATAAAACAAATCGATGGAAAACGTATGCATAGGAAGATACAGATGCCAGATGGTAAAGAGTATATCTTAAAAAGGGTATCAATATCAAAAGGAAGAATAAATGAATTCATGGGAATCAGCAAGATGGGAATCCCAGAATTTCAAAAAGTTGAGGATGTCAAAAGTACTGGAAATCAAGATGAATATTGGCTGTTAGCTGAGTGGATATCTGGAAGTCCTTTTAAGCCGGAGTTTGATCGTATTACAAGTGAACAAGAACTATATTTCATAAAGAAAATAACGAACAAATTGAGAAAACTCCATACGGATTATGCGCAGGATTGTAAAGTATCACTATCAGAGACAGATGTAGTACATATAGTAGAGCAAAGTTTTTTGCCGAAAAAAACCCAGGAACTGCTTTTATCATATATGACAGAGAGACTTCCGCTTGTCAATTCTCGTTATAAGACGGTAGTTCATGGGGATATGCATATAGGAAATATATTGATTACTGAAGATGAGGATGTTGTATTTATTGATTTGGATGATGTCCGTTTTGGGGATCCTTTCATAGATTTGGTGTATGCATCAAATATTATATTTTCTAAAACGCAGTATCATACATATTATTTATTTTTGAAATATTATTTTGGAGGAATACTGCCGGGGGACTTTTGGCCTGTTGTCAATTTTTATTCTATATGCAAAGCAATCATGATTATGAAAGCGGAAATAAAGGACAGCTTTGATAGAAATCCTGTTTTTTCCATGGATTCATTCATTCGCCAGCATGAGGGATTTCAACAGGAAGAACCTCTTTGGTATAGGGAAATCAAAAATAAAGATCGCACGTCTTAAAGGAGGGGATTTCAGTTATGGATATAAATTCTGAGGGGAATCTGTTTACCGATATGTACCGGCTGAGGGAAAAGTTATATTTGGAAAAGGCAGAAGATGCGATTAAGACAATAAAAGAGGAAGTAGATTTCGCAATACAAGAGGAGTGTACACCAGAAAACCTTAGATATCTGTTATTTAAGCTGACAAATCTGTGTAATTCCGACTGTGTGTATTGCTCACATGCGGTAAACAGAAAGCCCAGAGAAAAAAAGTTTACAGTTTCTCATGATATAGTTATGCGGACGATTGAAGAAGCTGCGGATATGGGGGTGCAGGCAATCTCTGTAAGTGGTGGAGAGCCATTGCTTCGTGATGATATTGTTGATATTATCCAAAAGATTGTCCGTTGTAAGATGATTCCGGTGTTGTTGACGAATGGACTTTTGCTTCACAAATACTGGGATATTCTTGGGGGAGTTGGTCTTCGTTATATAGTCATTTCATTAGATTCTGTTGATAAGAAAATATATGAAGCACAAAGAGGAGCAAAATATGAACTGGCGTTATCCGGTATAGAGGCAGCCTTAAAATTAAGAGAAAAGTATGGACAAACAGAAATTCATGTATCAGCTGTGCTTACAAAAAATAACCAAGAAGACTTTATGCAACTGATAAAATTCATGAGGGAAAAGGATATCAAGGTACAGGTCATTCCATACCATAAAAGAGAGAATGATATGGAAGATTTTTCCGTAAAAGAACAAGAAAAAATATATAAACTGACAGAGTCATTGCTTTATATAAAAAGAGAAAGTCAGACGATTGCAAATTCCATTGGATTTTTGAAGCATCTCCCAGATTTTTTTATCAAGGGAAAGGTAATCCCAGAAGAGTTTGTTTGTAAAGTAGGGTATACCAATCTCTGCATAGATGCGTATATGAATGTCAAACCATGTTGGTCCTATTTGCTTGAACCGGTAGGAAATCTGGCACAAAACAATTTGCATGAAATTTGGAACAGTGAAAAATTGCATAAATACAGGAAGTGGATGCTTGAAGGAAAGTGTGAAGGTTGTTGGTATCTATGTACCTCAGAAATATGTATGATGCTTGACAGCGATTGATAACAGCTGATTTTTTTATAATATGCATTCTGATGAATGAGAGGAATAATGATGGATTATGAAAAATTAAAATTTGAAAACAAGGAAAAAATAAATCAATACGCTACAGTGTTACAATATGGAGAAGTAGATTTTTACCCTACATATATTCAACTTGAGCAGACTAATCGCTGTAATGCTGAATGTATCATGTGTAATCATTTTTATTTAGGAAACAGGGGTTGTGGGGATTTGTCTGACACTGTGATAGAGAAAATTCAACCTATCTTGCCGTATTGCCAAACGATTATGTTGAATGGAGATGGGGAGCCGTTTCTATGCAGAACGATTGAGAAAAATATAAAATGTTATGCTCAGTATGGTGTCAAAGTAGGGACCAATACGAATTTCTGTTTTGTTCCAGATTCCCTTTGGCCATATTTTGCAGATACATTTGCTTTTTTGAATATTTCATGTGATGGTGCCACTTCTCAAACATTTGAAATGATAAGGAAAGGATTGAAATTTAAGCAGTTTTTGACAAATATCTCACGGCTAAATGATGTAGCACCTAATTTAATAAAGAACTTTGATTGCGTTGTCACAAAGCAAAATTTGAAGGAGCTTCCTGCTATAGTACAGCTAGCGGGAATGTACGGTGTTAAATCTGTCAGGTTTCAGAGATTGGGCGTGAATCCTTGTATTACAAATGATAGCGATCAGGTAGAATATTATTATGACATGCTGGAAGAAATGTTATTATTGGCAGAACAAACGGCTCAAAAAGTTGGAGTGAGTGTTTCCTATCCGAAATATCAGAGATCATTGAAACAATTGGATTTGCCGTCAAAGGGAGATATGTTCCGTGAAATTGAAAGACGAAAAGTTGCTGCATGGGATCGTGCCGAGTCATTGACGCTCCAAGATGATTATTATTCTGAAAAGCTTACGGAGAAAGAATTGTCCTGCAGGTTGTGGAATGCAGGGAAAGTATGCCAGTGGGCAATTGAACGCTGTTATATTGATATCAATGGCAATGTTTCCACATGCTGTTTTAATATGAAAAAAAATATGGGATCTTTAATGGAATATACATTTGATGAAATATGGAACGGAGATGAGTATGTTACTTTTAGGAAGAATATGGCAGAACAATTGCTGCCAGAGTTTTGCAGACGATGCAATTGGATTAAAGAATCGAACTTTTAGAAAAATGACAGTTCACGCTAAGATAGCTTTAATATGAGAATCAGGAGGAAGAGAGGAAATGACGATTTCTGTTGTAATTCCCGTGTATAACGAGGAAAAGAGAATATTGGATACATTGCAGGCGATATATGAAGGGGCTGAGATGCCGAGGGAGGTAATTGTTGTTGACGGATGTTCGACAGATAGAACGGTAAATATTATTAAGGAGAATTTTCCGGATATCATTGTTTTGAATAATCTACGCAGAACAGCCGCAGCGGGAAGAAATATAGGTATAAAAAAAGCAATAGGAGATATCATTGCTTTCACAGATGGAGATTGTATTGTTGATAATAACTGGATTAAAAATATTCGCAGACATTTTGAGGAACAGGATATTGATGGATTGGGTGGAAGAGTTTTAAATGCACAACCAGAGAACCATTATGAAGAATACTGGGGAAATCTAGCATGGAATATTATTATGAGTTTTCCGGAAGAGTCATACGAAGTTAGAGAACAAAAACTTAACGATGCTTTTGTTACAGCAAATTGTGCGTATACAAAAAGAATGTTGTACAGAATCAAGGGATTTAACCAGTTTTTTGCCAATAATGCAGAGGATGTTGACTTGTGTTGGCGTGCCATCAGAAAAGGAGCAAAATTGCTTTATGTTCCAGATGTTATTATTTATGCACATAATGTAACAACATTACGTGGAATTGCTAAAAAGAGTTTTAGAAATGGAGTTTCAAGTAGTAAGTTGCAAAAGGTTTATGGTGGGAAGGTAAATTATGATTTGGGGATATATAAAATGTTGTTGAAATCTATATGTGGGATGATTAAAAGAGAAAAAGATGCAGGTTTAAACTGTATTGAATTGACTTGTCATCTATTTGGTAAATACTATGGTAGCCTTCGATATGGAATAATAAATGTATAATAGGGGTTGGTATAGTGTAAGAAGATTTGCAGAAAAATAATATTATTGAAGAACTGTATAATAATCATATGTGGGTGACAGATTTGCAGTATGAATTTCTTTGTAATTATATTAATCAGGATAGATACACTGAAGAAAAACTTCATAATCTTTTGCGTGAAGATGAAGAAATAGCAAAGAAAAATTATACAAAAGTATTTAATAGAATGGGAATAAGGAAAGATATTATCATATTCCTGAGAGCATATTTGATATAGGGCAGTTTTCCGAAGTAAGAGTAGAATATAAATATCAAAGGCTTGTTGGACGATATAAAGTTGTTGTGTCACCATACATTAATTATGATTATCAGGCAACGTTTGCATTTGTTTCGTATACTATAGTGGTGGAGGCAAAGGATAACTATATTAGTGTTCCATATACATTTGAAAAGGAAGATATGTATAGTATCAATGTAAACGCTCCATGGAGCGTTTACGTATCAATAGTAATTACAAAATTGAAAAACGATCATGATATTTTGGATGCTTTAAAATATGGACGGAGTGTTGCGGTGGAAATAGCAAATGGAATACCGATGTGTTATGGGAATCATCGTTTTGTAAAAAATGCACAGTTTCTGATAAGATATCATTTCCCAAAGAGAGATGCCACTGTGAAGAAAGAAGCTCAGTTCATAAAAGAACGGTGTATATTAAAAACAATTTCAAAGGAATATGGTGAGGAAGTATGATGAAAAAAATACTTGTGACAGGGGGCGCTGGTTTTATAGGGTCTCATTTATGCAAAAGATTGTTAACATTGAATAATAAAGTAATTTGTTTGGATAATATGTTTACAGGAACCTATGATAATATCAGAGAACTATATATTAACCCTGATTTTGAATTTGTAAATGCGGATGTCATCAATCCATTGCAGTTAGAAGTTGATGAAATTTACAATTTAGCATGTCCAGCTAGTCCAATTCAGTATCAATATGACCCTATTATGACAACAAAAACTAGTTTTCTTGGAGCACTAAATGTACTTGAATTATCTAAAAAAATGCATGCTAAAGTTTTACAGGCAAGCACAAGCGAAATATACGGAGATCCGTTAGTTCATCCACAGACAGAAGACTATAGAGGGAATGTAAATACTCTTGGTCCAAGAGCCTGTTATGATGAAGGTAAAAGAGTAGCGGAGACACTCTTTTCTGATTATAAAAGAGTATATGGAGTTGATTCGAAAATTATTCGAATTTTTAATACATATGGACCTCATATGTTAGAAAACGATGGGCGAGTAGTTTCTAATTTTATAGTTCAGGCTATGCATAATAAAGACATAACGATATATGGAGATGGCACACAAACTAGAAGCTTTTGCTATGTAGATGATTTGGTGACAGGTATGATTGCGGTGATGGCGAAAGATGGATTTGCAGGACCTGTGAATTTAGGTAATCCGCATGAAATAACCATATTAGAATTGGCCGAGATGATTATTAGTAAAATGAATTCTGATTCTAAAATTGTTTATAGAGAACTTCCCGTAGATGATCCGGTTAAACGAAAACCTGATATTAGTTGTGCAGTTAGTTTATTAAACTGGCATCCAACAATTACCATTGAAGACGGCCTTGAAAAAACTATTGATTATTTTAGAAACTTACATTAAAAAGGGGGAGATAGTGAAATGGGAGCTTTATTAGATTTCTTCTCTTTAGAACATCAGGCAGAGTTGATATGTAATGCACAGCTATTAGATCAATATTATGAGAATATATTGATAGAATATAGCAAATTATTTATAGGTGATCTAATAAAATGTTATCAGATAGATCAAGAAAATAGCGAAATGCCGGGATTATGTGAATGTATAAAAAGGCTACTTGATCAGCACCCTGAAAAAGATATATATGATTTCTCTTCAGATATAATGAGTTCATACTGTGAAACACGGGAAGTTGGAGCAATTACTGAGTGTTTCCTCTTAATAAGAGAATGCTATCATTGTTGGACTTCTTGTGATTTGGAAAAAGCTATTGGACTCATGAAAGAATTTATCTATGATAAACTGAACATTGATGTTAATGGAGTTTATTTTAGCTCTTTTATTAATAGTAAAAATCGATTATATAGAGGAAGACTTTCCGAATCTTCTTTAGATAAAGTTGATATGTTTCATATTCCATTTAAACAAGCATATAAAATACGTAATCAAAGATTTAGCATTACAGGTCAGCCGTTATTATATCTTGCAGATAATGTAAGTGGGGTTTTTAACGAGTTGGCTCTTGATTCACAGGAAAAATATCAAAAATTATATATCTCACAATATAAGCTTAATAAAACAAATAAGGAATTACCTATATTTGACTTGAGGATAAATGCAAAAGCAATTATTGAAGAAAGAGATCAAAAGTTGTTTGAGGCTCAATTTTATAAATTTATGCTTAGCTGCATTTGTAGTTTTCCTAATGTCAGGGGACGTGAAAATTCTATTTTTGTTGAAGAGTATGTGATACCGCAGCTCGTTACTCAGCTTATTAGAAAAAATAAAAAGTTTTGCGGAATATGCTATAACACTGTACATATTAAAAATAATCAAGAAGTAAAAAACAAAAAACAAAAAGAAGAACCTTATACGAATTATGCACTGTTTACTTCAAAAAGAAATATGGATGATTCTATTGATACTAGGCTCAGAGATTTATTTATAATAAGTAGTCCGGTTACTGTTGCTATAATACAAAAATATCATATAGATGAAAATCATGAGACTACAGATATTGTCCGAATGATAAGAAATCACTTTGATAAAATAGAAAATGTAGAATCACTCTTTATCGAGATTCAAGACAGTCAATTTTTTGAATTTTATAATAAAGATGTAGAGTTTTTTTATCGTGATGGAAAATATAGATATGTAAAATGTGAGTGTCCTGAGAATTCTAATAATGGAAGGTGAAATAAATGCAACAATGTAAAATAGTGGTTGTAGGGATGGGATATGTAGGAATGTCTCTTGCAGTACTTTTAGGTCAAAAACAGTTTGTGTATGCATTGGATGTTCAAAAAGATAAAGTTGATTTAATCAACAGAGGCTGTTCACCCATTCAGGATGAGTATATTGAAAAGTATTTAAAAGAAAAGAATATAAAAATTAAAGCAACGCTAGATCCGATAGAAGCTTATTCTGATGCAGAATATATCATAATTGCGGCACCTACAGATTATGATTCAACTAAAAATTATTTTGATACTTCTATAGTAGAAAAAATATTATATGATATTAATAGAATTAACAGAGATGCAATAATTGTAATTAAATCTACTGTACCGGTTGGATTTACAAAAAAAATGCGTGTTGACTTTAAAAATTTATTATTTTGTCCGGAATTTTTAAGGGAGTCTAAAGCGTTATATGATAATTTATATCCGTCAAGGATTATAGTTGGAACGAAAATGGATGACAGTAATCTCGTTATGGCTGCGCATAGGTTTGCCATGCTGTTGGAAGATGCAGCAGATAAGACAGGAATAGAGAAGTTAATAATTGGTTCATCGGAGGCCGAAGCAATAAAATTATTTACAAATACATATTTAGCTTTACGAGTGGCTTTTTTTAACGAACTGGATACATATGCAGATATTAAGGAACTTAATGCAAAGCAGATTATAGAAGGTGTCTGTCTTGATCCCCGAGTGGGTAATTATTATAATAATCCTTCGTTTGGATATGGGGGGTATTGTTTACCAAAGGATACTAGACAATTGTTAGCAAATTATGAAAATATACCCGAAAAGCTTATACAAGCTATAATTGAGGCAAATAGCACGAGAAAAGATTTTATAGCTGAAAGAGTACTGAGTAAAGTAGGATATTATGATAATAAAACCAACTCATCGGATAAGAAAAAGATTATAGTTGGTGTATATAGACTTGTTATGAAAAATAATTCTGATAATTTTAGAAATAGTTCTGTACAAGGAATTATAAAACGGTTTAAAGAAAAGGGGATAGAGGTAATTATATATGAGCCGGTATTATCAGATCATTCGGCCTTTTTAGGAAGTAAGATTATTAATAATTTGAAAGAATTTAAGTGTAAGAGCACAGTTATTATTGCGAATAGATATGAGAAATGTCTTGATGATGTATCTGATATTGTCTATACGAGAGATTTGTTTGGTCGGGATTAAAGTAGCTGTTTATGGATAGGAATGTTAAAATCCTATTTGATTGGTAAGCGCCAAATAATCCGACATTGCCTATAAATTTAGCTCAATCCTTTTTGAGTTGGAGTTTTTCACTCCAGGGTATAGTTCCGCAAGCTGCTTATCACTCCAGCTTTCATTCGGCTTTTGCATAGGAAATCCCGGCAGATTATAAGGAAATCTCCTTTGTCTGCCTCAGACCGGATGGCAGTTTGGAACTGCTGAATAATCTGGACGGGATTACACCGCCTGTCCGGTTATAGGAAACCTCATTTGACGCTAATTGATTCTGGCTCTGATATTTTGCTTGTAGTATCTCCATTTGTAAAGCCTGCTTCGCACCGCTTATGCGGCAAGGGCTTGACAAACGAAGCCAATACAAGATTATATCCCCTAAGCAGAATTAAGTCGGTTTCTGGTATCCGGAATAACAGTTCCCAATCTGCCGGAATTATGGTTTCTTTAGACAAGAATATTCAACTGCCAAGTACACTTGGCATCAAAGAAGCTGGAAGGATTTGAAGATTTTCACTTTCACCAGTTACGGCACACCTACACAGTCAAAGGATGAAATTAAGACAAAAGTGCAGGAAGAAAATCTGTATCAGCTTAAGAATAAAAACAGACTAAAGAGAACATTTAACTATGTCTATAACAGGTTGAGTTCACTACTAGAGGGCGTAGTTGAACTGTTGGTGAAGGTTGACAATGATAATGCAAGTCAAAGGCTACGAAGTCTATTACGAAGTACACGAAGCAGCTTGCTGAGATACAGATATATGATGAAGCAATCGCACATATTGCGAATAAGAGAATCAAGATTGATTTAGATAATGGTGTGAAAGTAAATTATGAGAAATTCCAGGGAGTGGAAGTGACACAGAAAGGAAAGAAAGCATTAAAAGTGGATTTGCTGGCAAAGATATAAATATTATTCATAGTAACATAAATAAAAGGTGGTGCATATTAGACATGATAAGTCGTAATACAGATAATTTTACGGGATTTGTAATTCAGAACGAAGAAAAAATATATTTTCATGCACAGGATAAGGTGTTTAACTTTATCACAGAGGGAGTGGGGTTATTTGCTGAGTTCTCAAAAAGCATAATGAAATCGCCTGATCACTTTTTGCATGGATATTCAACGGATGGTTATCAGATTGCTTTATATACTGGGTATGATGAAAGAAAAATATCGGCAAACTATAAATTACGACCGGGAATTTATCTTGTAAGTACAGCTAATTTATGTAGCTATGATATGTCTAAAATGCAAGCAATAGAATTTATTGGTGGGACTCTTAATAATTTGTATCAGCAGACCCCAATCGTTACAAAATATGACGAAGAGGGAAAGTGCTATATTAAAACATATCCTGTATTTAGGAAAGAATATTCTGTAAAAATGAAAGATATTGAATGCAAGCTTATTTTGCAAAATATGCCATCAGAGAATAGTCCATCAATCATGAATTTGATTGTGAGATATGAATTTCCAAAGGAAATGCCTATAAAAACAATAAAACTTACTTATAATGTTTTAATGAAAATATGCAGGTTTATGACAAATAGAGAAAATGTTGGATTCGATGAAGTACGTCTCTATCAGATTGATGATGAAACCAGTAAATGGTTTAAGTTTGCTGACGGATTTTTAGATTATCAGTATGATGGTTTTACAAATAAAAAATATCAACAGAATATTTTATTTGATTTTTATGCAGATAATGATAAAGATTATAGCATATTGTCTGATGATAAGATTAAAAATATATGTTCCTCAATTGAATGCGAATTAGATTTTGTGACGGATCTCAAAGATGATGAAAATGCTAATTTGGAAGATTTAATTAAAAGTGCGAAAACGGTAATTAAGCAGCACAGAAAGTCAGATAAAAAATTAGAAGATAAAACTTATGATATGATTTTTAACAGTATATCTCATTGGGGCATGGCTAATAGTAGAAAGATATACTTGCTTTATAAAAAACAAGATTATCATATGAAAATACTTGACGAAAAGGCTAAATTGTCATGTACAGAAGAAGATATTGCGACATTTGTAAAATATAGAAATGATATTACACATGGAAGATATAGAACTTTAGATTCTGTAATTGCTGCGACAGCATATGCATTGATGGCATTGGCATATTGTTGCTTTTTATTACGAATGGGAATAAAAGACGATAAACTGAAACTTTTATTCGAAACTAATAGAATTGCATCTTGAGTAGTTTATGAAAATTCAAGTTACTAGAGGAGGTTTTATTATATATGAAACACGAAATATTGAATGAACTGAATCTTGGAGAAAATCATGAGCGAGAATGCAAGCTGGCAACTGGGGGACTCCCTGAGAGTATATGGGAGACTTACTCTTCTTTTGCTAATACAAATGGTGGCACGATTCTGCTTGGAATTAGGGAACACAGAGATTCTTTTACCGTCGAAGGGCTGACAGACAAGCAGATTGTTAAATATCAGAAGGATTTCTGGAGCACATTGAATGATAGAAACAAGGTGTCAAAGAATATTCTGTTGAATCATCATGTTAATCCTGTTCCTGTTGGAGATAAGCAGATTCTTAGAATTGATGTTCCTGCGGCAGATAGACATGATAAGCCGGTTTATATTGGAACAGATCCGATGAAAGGCACATATAAAAGAGATTATGAAGGTGATTTTCTTTGCACAGAAGAAGCAGTAAGAGCAATGTTTGCAGATCAAAGAGATGTGCCTGGAGATATTGAAGTGATTGATGAGATGGGACAGGATGTACTGAATAAGGATACGATTAAAGGGTATCGTATTATATTTGAGCAACTTCACAGCGGACATCCTTGGAATGCATTGGAAAATGATGAATTTCTGATGAAATTAAGAGCTGTAGCAAAGAATAAAAATGGCACTTTATCACCTACGATTGCAGGACTTTTGTTCTTTGGCGAGGCGTATCACATTACGGAGGTTTTTCCAAATTACTTTTTGGATTATCGGGAAGAATGTGATGATAAAGCAGTACGCTGGTTATTCCGCACTCACTCTAATGAAGGTGATTGGAGTGGAAATATATATGATTTCTTTTGCAAGGTGCGTACACGAATGGATGATGAGATAGCAGTTCCATTTGCAAATCGCAGAGATGGTTATCGAGTAGATAGAGTAGATGTTCATGATGCCTTAGAGGAAGCTTTGGCAAATGCTCTTGCACACGCGAATTATTATGGCAGGCGGGGAATTCTTGTGGTCAAAAAAGGCAAGGAACTTACCATATCAAATCCGGGTGCAATCAGAGTGACCAAAGAAGAGTTTTATGCTGGTGGCAACAGCGATCCAAGAAACCCGAATATTCTCAAGATGTTTGGGTTCGTCAATGTCGGTGAGCGTGCCGGAAGCGGTGTTGACAAGATTCTGACTGCATGGAAAGAGCAGAACTGGAAGGAGCCGGAGTTTGATTTTTCAGAGCGTTTAGATAGAGTGACATTAAAGCTTGAAGTCGGACAGGTTGTATACATTCCGGGTGCTGCTGATATCAGAAATGAAAATACAGACCAAGCGGTACCAAAGTCAATGTCGAAAGAAGAAAAGATATTGGATTATATCGGACAGAATGGAAGTATTTCTTCACAGGAGGCAGCAGATATTGGTGGTTATAAATCAAAGACTGGAGCACGAAAATTACTTGATAAGATGATTGCGAATGGTTTGATTAGGAAGGCAGGCAAAGGACCTGCTACTAAATATATTATTTAGAAAGCACATAGTTGATTATCCGACACTTTATCGAACACTATTGAACACTTTTTCTATTTATCGGATACAAAGTGTTCGATAAGTGACCGGTAGTATCCGATAAGTGTTCGTTAGTGCCCGATTAGTGACCACCTATCAGACATTTGTAATCACTCAAAAGGTTCTTTCCAAACTTAGTTGATTATAAAGAGAATTGCTTTACAAAACATAATGAACGGATTTTTTTTCTAAGAGTTTACTTTTATTTCAACTAACCTTGGAAAGAACCGCTCCATAACGAGTACCTTGACAACCATAGGCCGCTTTTGCGACCTGCAGTAAATTTATTTTCGGATGTTCTGACTGGGTGCAGGTGGGTGCAGGTCTGCAACCACATAAAAAGAGCGGAAACCTTGTAAAATCAAGGCTTCCGCTATAAATAAAAAAGCGCGAGACGGGGATCGAACCCGCGACCCCCTCCTTGGCAAGGAGGTGCTCCACCGCTGAGCCACTCGCGCATGTCTTACAGACAAGTTATAATATACTATGGGACGTTCTAAATGTCAACAGAAAAAGTGTGCATCTTTTTGAACAATTGCATATACAATTCGCAAAATAATCAAATGACAGAAGCAGTGCTACAAGGGAAATGCCTAGTGCAGCAGTTTCTTCCGCAGCCATCCGGAGAATTTTTGTTCCACAACGATCCAGGACAGGTAAGCCAGCCCGATACTCAGCGCCACACTTAAGATCACCCCGATGACAGACATTACAGAGAGGGTGGAGAAGTCAAACACCGCCCGATCTAAGAACATTACCGGATAGTAATGCACCAGATAAAGGGAATAACTGATATTTCCCATAAGGATGAAAAAGCGGGGCAGAGAGAGCTTCAGCCCGGCCAGAAAAGCTAAAACCAACAGTACAAGTGCCGGAAGTCCCCACAGCGGAAGCCTGCGGAAACCGATCACATTGATCCTGGGGGTGAAAAATGCCAGCAGACAAAAAATCACCGGAATGCTTACCGCAGCCAGCACACTTACAGCCATCGGCACCGGATGCTTTAAATGTCTGGTATATAAGAACCGCAGCAGATAATAGGCGAGGATTCCAAAGATGAATTCCAGCATGACAGGATCACCGTAAAACATAAGAACAGGAGAAAGTATCCCACCTATCGGAGACTGCCAGGAGGAAATCACCGGAGCACATATCTGGACTGCCCCTACCAGAACGACCAGGAATGCACTGCAGATCAGACCACGATATTTCATGCTGATATGAAAGGCAATGAAAAATAACAGATAGAACAGCATTTCACAGTTGATAGTCCATCCGATCCGCACCAGAGGCTGGATAATTCCACCACCGATATCAAAAGGAATAAACAGCAGGCTCTTGACCAGGTAGGAAAGATTGTGCCTGGTCTGCTGGAACATGGACGGGAAGAAAAGCAGCATTGCGTAAGTGCCGAACGTCATCAGATAATACAGCGGCAGAATCCGGATCAGCCGTTTGCGGAAGAAGTATTTTGTACTTTTTTCTGTGGTGAACATGATCATAAACCCACTGATGCAGAAAAATATGTCTACCCCGAAGGCACCAAAATTTAAGAAACGGACATGTTGAAACACCACAAAAAGAGCAGCCAGACCGCGTAAAGCCTGGATGCTGTCAAAATGCAGATCCTGAAATCTCTTGTTTATTGCGATATTTTCCATAAAAATCATACCTTTTTCTTACTTATTTCCGAAACATATTCCCATTCTAACATTTTTTTAAAGAATAGGGAAACATTTTATCTATTCCGTAAAATAACTTGCGCACCGGGGTATAAAATAATACAATGATAAGGAGTAAAGCATTGGGGAATTGACAGGATGGAACAAATATGAGTGTAGACAGACAGCAGATGTTAGAGACAGCAGAACGGTTAAACCAACAGATGGCAGATGGGATCCCATATACTTGGGAGACACTGGAACAGGCATTGTCCTTTGTGACGGAGAAGAGGGATAGGGGAATCCATGGAAGGATCTGTTATTTCGCAGCATTTTATCATCTGGAGACAGGGAATCAGGAACAGTGCCTGAAGTATCTGGACGAAAGTGTGAGATGCCTGTTGGGAACGGATCAGGAGATTCACGTAGCCAGGGTCTATAATATGATCGGTATCGTGGCACATATGCAGAACAATCTGTCTCTGGCCATGGAACAGTATGGCAGGGCATTGGATTATACAGCGAAATACAATGATAAGATGGTACATAGTATTGTATTAAGTAATATGGCGGATGCATATTATCTTATCGGAGTCTATGACAGAGCCGTGCAGTGTTATAGGGAATGCATCCGTGAATTTGAAAAAGCAGGAGATGACAGCATTTACAGCCGGAGCAATTTCCGGAAAATGTTGTCAGAGTATGGCTGTTGTCTGCTGCATCTGGATATGAAGCAGGAAGCAATGGAGGTCTGCCGCAAATTGGAAGAAACCGGAAAAAGCGAAGAGATCATTCGGGGAACGAGACTTGCGGCGAATGTATTTTTTACGTATCTGGCAGAAAGTGAAGGACACCGGGAAAAAGCGGCAGACCATGTAAGACAGTCTGTGATGGCATTGGAAGATATGCATCAGGTATCTTCCGAATATGACAGTATTCAGAATCTCCTCCAATATGTGGAAAAGACCGGTAATATAGAATTGTTGCAGGAGGTACTGGACTGCCTGGAGCCCAAGGCGGCAATCGAACAGAATAGGAGTCTGCTGCTGCAGCTTTTGTTGTTACGTCTGCGTTATTGTAGTGCACAAATGCCCATAGAGGAATTCCGTCAGGCTACAGAGACTTTTTTCCACATCAAGGAAAGCAGCGAAATGATCGAGAGCAATCAGGTTATGTATATGCTGGAGTTGCGTAAGCGCCTGCAGGCGGCGGAAGAGGAGCAGCGGGAGCAGACGAAGAAGAGAAATAAATTACTGTATCAGTCAGAGCATGACGAATTGACAGGGCTGTATAACAAGAGAAGCCTGAACCAATATCTTGAGGATGTCTTTGAAGCTTGCAAATTAAATGAGAAAGAACTGGGAATTCTATTTTTGGATATTGACTATTTTAAACAATTAAACGACCGGTACGGGCATGGAAAAGGGGATGAAGGAATCTGCGCAGTGGCAGATACGTTGAAAAGAATATTCCCGGAGGACTATGTGGCGCGTTACGGAGGGGATGAATTTCTGGTAGTAATGCCGGAGCGTGATCTGGTCTATGCAATGGAACATGCAAAATTGTTGTGTGCCGGTATCCGGGAATGCAAAATTCCCAATGAAGATTCTAAGGTGGAGCCGTGGCTTACGGTCTCCGTGGGAGGTGTCTGTGCCATTCCGAGGGAACCAAACCGGGTGTGGGATTTCTTGTCTGCAGCGGACAATACATTGTATGAACAGAAGAAAGAACAAAAGGGGAAAGTTCGTTTTTATCAGGGAGAGGGAAAATATTTATAAGAAACATTTATAGAAATGATCAAAAAGGAATTTAATAGCAATGGAGAATAAACAATACACAACCCGCGAACTGTTTCGCAGATTTGCACCTTATTTTAAAAAATATCGTTTTACGCTGTGCATGGATCTGTTCTGTGCGGCGTTAACCACGGTCTGCGAACTGGTACTGCCGTTAATTATGCGTTATATTACCAATGAGGGGCTGCGGGATCTGGCTGCCCTGTCGGTGAAGACCATATTTACGCTTGGCATTTTGTATTTCGGACTTCGTATCGTGGACTGCATCGCCAGCTACTATATGTCCGATATGGGACACGTCATGGGAGCGAAGATCGAGACGGACATGCGTAGAGATGCGTATAATCATTTGCAGAAGCTGTCCAATACCTACTATAACAATACCAAGGTCGGTCAGATCATGGGGCGGATCACCAATGACTTATTCGATGTGACGGAATTCGCCCATCATTGCCCGGAGGAATTTTTCATTGCCGGGATCAAGACAGTGATCTCTTTTGTCATTTTGGTAAATATCAATCTGCCGCTGACTTTGATGATCTTTTTATGTGTACCGCTTATGTGCGGCGTGTGCATGATCCTGAATTTCCGGATGCGGAGCGCTTTCCGTAAGCAGCGCAACCAGATCGGCGAACTGAATGCCCGGATCGAGGACAGTCTCTTAGGACATAAGGTCGTTAAGGCATTTACCAACGAAGAAGTGGAAAATGATAAGTTCGAGAAGGACAACGGTACCTTTCTGGATATCAAAAAGCTGACCTACCGCTACATGGCGGCATTTAATACCACGGTCAAGCTGTTTGACGGACTGATGTATCTGGTAGTCCTGGTGGCAGGTGGTATCTTCATGGTAAGAGGTAAGATAGCTGCCGGTGATCTGGTGGCATATATGCTGTATGTGTCCACACTGATCGCAACGATCCGTCGTATCATCGAATTCGCCGAGCAGTTCCAGAGGGGTATGACCGGCATCGAGCGTTTTTTACAGATCGTGGATGCGGATATCGAGATCTTTGACGAACCGGATGCGGTCGAACTGAAAGACCCGAAGGGAGAAATCTCTTTTGAAAAAGTAAGCTTCGAATATCCGGATGATCACAATAAGGTATTTACGAATCTGAACCTGCAGATCCATGCGGGGGAAAAGGTGGCGATCGTCGGCCCCTCCGGTGGAGGAAAGACGACACTGTGCAATCTGATCCCCAGATTCTATGATGTCTCAGAAGGAAAGATTCTGCTGGATGGTCAGGATATCAAGCATTTCACGTTAAAGAGCCTGCGCGGTAATATTGGTATCGTGCAGCAGGATGTGTATCTGTTCTCCGGTACGATCTATGAAAATATCTCCTATGGACGTCCGGGAGCTTCCAAAGAAGACGTGATCGAGGCGGCAAAGCGCGCCGGAGCACATGATTTTATCATGGACCTGAAGGATGGCTATGATACTTATGTGGGAGAACGTGGTGTGAAACTGTCCGGTGGACAGAAGCAGCGGATCAGCATTGCCAGAGTATTTCTGAAGAATCCGCCTATTATCATACTGGATGAGGCTACTTCTGCACTGGATAATGAGAGTGAATTTGCGGTGGCGAAGTCCTTGGGAGAGCTGTCGGAGGGACGCACGACCCTGACCATAGCCCACAGACTTTCCAGTATCCGTAATTCGGATAGAATCCTGGTGCTGACAGACGATGGTATCGTGGAGCAAGGCGATCACGACCAGCTCATGGAACAGAAGGGAATTTATTATCAGTTCTATGAAACAGCCAATGCTTTGAAATAATATTACAAAAACGGAGGTAGAGCTATGAAACTTGTGTTTGTGGGGGCAGACCATGAAGTAACCGGAAGCTGTCATTATCTGGAGGTTGCCGGGAAACATATTTTAGTGGACTACGGTATGGAGCAGGGCATCAATGTATTTGAAAATGTGCCACTGCCGGTGGCGGAATCCATGATCGATTATGTATTCCTGACCCATGCCCATGTGGATCATTCGGGCCTTCTGCCGCTTCTGTATGCCAGAGGCTTCAGAGGACAGATATATACCACGGATGCTACGGCGGATCTGTGCAGCATTATGCTGCGTGACTGTGCACATATCCAAACCGCCGAAGCGGAGTGGAAGAATCGTAAGGCAAAACGTTCCGCGAACAATGCTGTGGTGGAGCCGCTGTATACCATGGAGGATGCAGATGGTGTGATCCGCCGGTTCGTTCCCTGCCATTACAATACGATCGTGGAAGTATGCGAGGGAGTAAAAATTCGTTTTACGGATATCGGACATCTGCTGGGTTCCGCCAGCATCGAAGTCTGGCTGACGGAGGACGGTAATACGAAAAAAATCGTATTTTCCGGCGACATCGGCAACAAGCACCAGCCGTTACTTAAGGATCCGACACCTACGAAGGAAGCGGATTATGTCGTGATGGAGTCTACCTATGGAGACAGACTGCATCCGAAGGATAAGCTGGATTATGTGGCAGAACTGACCAAGGTGCTGCAGGAGACTTTAGACCGGGGCGGTAACGTGGTGATCCCGTCTTTTGCTGTGGGCCGTACCCAGGAGATTCTGTATTTCCTGCGGAAGATCAAGGTAGGACGCCTGGTAAAGGGTCATGAAGATTTCCCGGTGTATGTGGACAGTCCCATGGCGGTAGAGGCTACCGGCGTATTCCAGGAGAACAGGTGGGAATGCTTCGATGATGAAGCCATGGAATTCGTAAAAGAGGGCATTAATCCCATTGCTTTTTCAGGATTAAAGCTGTCCATCACCAGTGAGGAATCCAAAGCCATCAACTTTGACGAGACACCCAAGGTCATTATCTCCGCATCCGGTATGTGTGATGCAGGACGTATCCGGCATCATCTGAAGCATAATCTGTGGAGACCGGAGTGTACGATCCTGTTCGTCGGCTATCAGTCGGTGGGAACACTGGGTCGGGCACTGGTAGAGGGTGCTGACGAGGTGAAGCTGTTCGGTGAGGCGGTTTCAGTGCGCGCCGAGATCCGGAAAATGACGGGACTGAGCGGTCATGCGGATAAGGAAGGTCTGATCGACTGGATTCAGGCCTTTGAAGAAAAGCCGAAGAAGGTGTTCGTGGTACATGGAGAGGACAGCGTATGTACTGGATTTGCCGAGTGCTTGAAGATTGAGTACGGGCAGAGAGCTTATGCTCCTTACAGTGGTACGGAGTTCGACCTGGCAGGCAATAAGTTCACCTATGAGGCATCACCTGTTGCCGTTCAGAAAAAGACGAAGCCTGCTACCGGAGTATTCGAACGACTGCTTGCCTCTGCAAGACGCTTATTGGCACTGGTTACTAAGAGCGAGGGCGTCATGACTAACAAGGATATGGCGAAGTTCGCTGACCAGATCAATTCACTGTGTGACAAGTGGGAGATATAAGTGCGTAGCACGGAGAAATCGTTTATATATGATGTCGGGGTCAAAAGCCCCCGACTTTGATGCCTACGGATTGCTCCGTGCTACG
>ERZ1026990.14-NODE-14-length-76719-cov-17.544806_pt1 | contig 76719 bp, 60 predicted proteins | sample MGYA00519557_ERZ1026990 | MGnify/ENA primary metagenome ERZ1026990 (study PRJEB26926, sample SAMN06164797) | human gut metagenome | biome: ENVO:00009003; feature: ENVO:2100002; material: ENVO:00002003 | host: Homo sapiens | place: USA | collected 2012 ... | reverse complement strand
CCGCATCACGGCATAAGTAAAGACAGCGATTTGTGCGCAAGCGCCCATCGCTGTCCTCACTATGCCTATACGCGGCTCATTGCCCGCGTAACTCTCAATTTATTTAAAATACTGCACACCGGACTCGAAGATCTTCATATCCTGCTCACCATAGATATTCATGGCTACCGCAGTATCTCTTCTCTCGGAATGTGCCATCTTACCGAAGCATCTGCCGTCGGGAGATGTGATACCCTCGATTGCACAGTAAGAGCCGTTGATGTTGTACTCCTCATCCATGGATACGTTGCCGTTCTGGTCAGCGTACTGGGTAGCAACCTGTCCGTTTGCGAAGAGCTTGTCGATCCACTCCTTCGGTGCTACGAAACGTCCCTCACCGTGAGATGCGGGATTGCAGTAGGTGGCACCAAGCACAGCTCCTTGTAACCAGGGAGACTTGTTGGATACAACCTTGGTGTATACCATCTTGGATATATGACGGTTGATGGTGTTGAAGGTCAGGGTAGGAGAATCCTCCTTCTGACCGGTGATCTCGCCGTAAGGAACCAGCCCCAGCTTGATCAGTGCCTGGAATCCGTTACAGATTCCCAGTGCCAGACCGTCTCTCTCATTTAACAGCTTCATGACAGCTTCCTTCAGCTTCGCATTCTGGAATGCGGTTGCGAAGAATTTTGCGCTGCCGTCAGGCTCATCACCTGCGGAGAATCCACCGGGGAACATGATGATCTGCGCCTGTGCGATGGACTTCTCGAATTCCTCTACGGATTCACGGATATCCTCTGCGGTCAGATTGCGGAATACTCTTGTCTCCACATGGGCTCCGGCACGCTCAAATGCCTTGGTGCTGTCGTACTCACAGTTGGTTCCGGGGAATACCGGAATGAATACGGTAGGCTTTGCAACCTTGTGTTTACATACATAAATACTGTCTGCCTTGTAGACATCACTTGCCACTGCCTCGGTACCCTTCACTGCCTTGGTAGGGAATACCTTCTCTAACTTGGAGGTCCAGGAAGCAAGTGCCTCATCCATGGTGATCTTCGCATCACCGTATACGAATGCAGGTTCCTCGGTCACGGTACCTATGACAGTGTAATCCAGTTCCTTCTCTTCCAGTGCAGCCAGTTTGTCTGCGGGAATCTCTGCCAGGATATCGCCCAGTCCGTTGTCGAACAGGTCGTCTGTGGTGACCTCATCATCGATCTTCACACCCAGCTTGTTACCGAATGCCATCTTGGATACAGCTGCTGCCACACCCTTGGAATCCAAAGCATATGCGGATACGATGGTGCCGTTCTCAGTCAGATTGTGAATCTTGCCATATAATTCTGCCACATTCTCATACATGGGAATGTCGAAATCGTCTTTGTCAATGGAGAAGCGCACCAGCTTGTTGCCGGGTGTCTTCAGTTCCGGAGTAACGATGTCACCGAATTTTGCCACATCCACTGCAAAAGATACCAGTGTGGGCGGTACATCAATGTCATTGAAGGTACCGGACATACTGTCCTTACCGCCGATGGAGGGCAGACCGAAACCGATCTGTGCATCGTAAGCACCTAAGAGTGCTGCGAAAGGCTGGCTCCAACGCTCGGGATCACCGGTCATTCTGCGGAAGTACTCCTGGAAAGTGAAACGGATCTTACTGAAATCACCGCCGGAAGCCACGATCTTCGCCATGGACTCTGTCACTGCATAGACAGCTCCATGATAAGGGCTCCAGGAGGACAAGTAAGGATCGAAGCCGTAGCTCATCATAGTCACGGTATCGGTCTTGCCTTCCAGTACGGGCAGCTTGGCTACCATGGTCTGGGTCTCGGTCAGCTGATATTTTCCGCCGTAAGGCATCAGTACACTGCCGGCACCGATGGAGGAGTCGAACATCTCCACCAGACCCTTCTGGGAACATACGTTGAGATCGTTAAGCAGTGCCACCCAGGCACCCTTCACGTCGCCCTCTTCCAGCTTCTCGCCTACTGCGGGAACAGCCCATTTATCGAAATAATTCTCTTCTTCGGAAGGAATATCTACTTTTACTTTGGTCTCCTGGTGCGCACCGTTGGTATCTAAGAAAGCTCTCTTCAGGTCTACGATAGGCTTGCCTCTCCAGTTCAGTACCAGTCTCGGCTCCTCGGTAACCACTGCCACGGGAACAGCCTCTAAGTTTTCTTCCTTGGCATAGCCTAAGAAGGTATCCACATCCTTAGGATCTACAACCACTGCCATGCGCTCCTGGGACTCAGAGATGGCAAGTTCCGTGCCGTCCAGTCCGGCGTACTTTTTGGGCACCTTGTCCAGATCTACGGTCAGACCGTCTGCCAGCTCACCGATGGCAACGGAGACACCGCCGGCACCGAAATCGTTACATTTTTTGATCAGACGGCTGACTTCCTCACGGCGGAACAGTCTCTGAATCTTACGCTCGGTAGGTGCATTACCTTTTTGTACCTCGGCACCACAGGTCTCAATGGAGGTATCGGTATGTACCTTGGAGGATCCGGTAGCACCGCCGCAGCCGTCACGTCCGGTACGTCCGCCGAGGAGAATGATGATATCACCGGGATCGGAGGTCTCACGGATGACGTTTTTGCGGGGAGCAGCGCCCATAACAGCACCAATCTCCATGCGCTTTGCCACATAAGAAGGATGATAGATTTCTTTTACAAATCCGGTAGCCAGACCAATCTGGTTACCGTAAGAGGAATAACCGCTGGCTGCACCTCTTACCAGCTTCTTCTGGGACAGCTTGCCGTGCAATGTCTCGGATACAGGAACGGTAGGATCTGCCGCACCGGTAACACGCATTGCCTGATATACATAGCCACGACCGGACAGAGGATCACGGATAGCACCGCCTAAGCAGGTGGCAGCGCCACCGAAAGGCTCGATCTCAGTAGGATGGTTGTGGGTCTCGTTCTTGAAAAATACCAGCCACTCTTCAGTCTCTCTGTGGTCGCCGTAATCCATCTCCACGGGAACCACTACGGAGCAGGCATTGATCTCATCGGATTCTTCCATGTCGTCAAGTTTGCCGTCTTTTTTCAACTTCCGCATTGCCATCAGCGCCAGGTCCATAAGGCAGACGAACTTGTCCTCTCTGCCCTTAAAGATTTCTTCTCTGGTATCCAGATAGCTCTGGTAAGTGGTCTCTAAGGGAGAACGATAATAACCCTCACCGAATTCCACGTCGGTCAGTTCAGTGGAAAAAGTGGTATGGCGGCAGTGATCGGACCAATAGGTATCCAGTACACGGATCTCCGTCATGGAAGGATCTCTCTTCTCATCATCGTGGAAATAATTCTGAATATGTTTAAAATCTTTGAAGGTCATGGCAAGTCCCAGAGATTCGTACAGAGCCTTTAAGCTGCTCTCATCCATATCTCTGAAGCCATCGAACACGGCAACATCAGCAGGATCATCATACACCGTGATCAGAGTATCCGGCTTCTCCATGTCGGTCTCTCTGGAATCCACAGGGTTGATACAGTAAGATTTGATCTTGGAAAATTCTTCGTCGGACACCTGTCCTTCGATCATATAGGTCACAGCGGTACGGATCACAGGTTCTTCGTCCTCTTTTAAGAACTTCACGCACTGCACTGCAGAATCCGCTCTCTGATCGAACTGTCCGGGAAGGAACTCTACGGAAAATACTTTTGCGTCCGCAGGGATCTCAATCGTCTCCTCATACAGATCATCTACGGGAGGCTCGGAAAATACGGTCTTGCAGGCTCTTGCAAATACCTCATCCGAAATATTCTCCACATCATAGCGGATAAATTCGCGAACCTTCGCCACATCGATGCCCAGATAATTTTTCAGTTCGTCGTGCAGCTCTTTTGCCTTGACAGCATAAGGCTCCTTTTTCTCTACATAGATACGTCTTACGTTGCTCATGTCTCTCCTCCGATAAAGTTTTTAATTAACATGACTCTGAATAGTATCATACCATTATAGCTTTTTTCCCACAATAGCAGAAAACAACAAATTTAGATCGATTTTACCTGCCTTTTTGAGCGGTTCGTCATTCGTGCAGTCTGTGGATCAGCCGATAGGCAATATCCTTCTCGCTGATCAGTGCCTCCGTATGGGCAAAAAATACGATGCCGTCGGTGGGTGCCAGAATGGTCTCCCGCACAGATCCGTCGTAAGGATCTATGATCTCTGCCATCTCATTACCGTAGCGTACATCATCTCCCGCATGTACCTTTCCCCGAAAAATTCCAGCACGGTTCGTATGTACATCGCTTAAATCCTTTTCATATAATACATGACTGATATAGCCGGAATGGCTCTCATACCGGATCAGTCCCATCCGCTTTAAGAATCGTAAGACCGCTGCCACCGCCTGCCTTGCGCTCGCCTCATCGATCTGGCTGTTCTGGTTTGTATAGACGGAAAATGCTGCCGTCATCTCATCCTGCCAGTTATAATTTAATGTCTTCGTGTCAATCGGGATCGGCTTGCGCACCACCACATAGGGAAGTCCGAACAGATTTGCCAGAGAAGTATTCTGGTATCCCGTCTCCATCATACGCACATGAGGTACAAATTCTCCCGGTCTGTAGAAGGACGTAAACTGGATGCCGTATACGTAATCTTTGATCTCCGTAAGCAGTGCATTGGTCAGGCGATCCGCCGGTTCCCCATAATCATTGCCCGGAAAACTCCGGTTAATGTCCGCTTCCTTAACGCCGAAAAAACGCCTGCTGATGTTCACGGAATAGGCATTGATGGTTGGGATCACCAGAATCTGTTTTCCGGCACTGATGCAGCCGTTATTCTCCAACTCCCGCAATGCCTTCACCAGTTGGGAACAGATATACATCTGCTGGATCTCGTTACCTCTCGCCGCCCCCACGATACATGCCGACTTTTCCCCCTTGCCGAACTGGAAGCCCTTTATATGCATATCTTCTCTGTACGTCGAATGTATGGTATAAATATCTCTTTCAAACATAATTTTCTCACTCCGTCAGGATTCGCGCCAGCAGGTCTCCTTCATAGACCACCGGGTATGCCCGCAATGTAAACAGAAGTCCTCCCCGTTCGGTGCGGATCTGCCGTTTTACCGTGCCCTCAAACGGGTCTACTACCTCCCCGATCAGATCTCCCTTTTTCACATAATGGTTGTGCTCGATCAACGGCAGGAACACACCGTCCACCGCGCTACGGATAAATTCCACTTCGCCATCACTGGATACCGCAGGCTCCTGTACTGCTGGTTCCGGTCCCCCCCAGATGCCCATCTCACTCATGATGTGGAAAATTCCGTCCACGATCTGATTGCCGAAGGATCTGTGGATATCATGCCCCTGCCCCATTTCCAGTACCAGGGTAGGAACGCCCAGCAGATTCAGGGAATGCGCCAGGGTGGATTCGTGCACCGTGGCAGAGGCATTCATCCAGATCATATCTGCGTTGGTCATTTTTGCATAGGGAAGCAGAGCTTCGGCGAAATCCTCGCTGAGTCGTACCTGGGGGATCTCCCGCACGAAAATATCACTGGCATGCAGATCCATGCAGATATCCGATCCGATGATGGAATCCACCACTGCTGCAGTGATCCGCTCCATCATATCCCCCGAAGCATCTCCCGGGAACATACGGTTCATGTCCATATCCAGTCTTGGCACCGTGCGGCTCGCCATATCGATTCCTAATGGATTCAATGCCGGATAGATGTCCACGATCCCCTTCAGATATTCCGGATGCTCCTTTACTCTTCTCGCCGTCTCATAACAGATATACTGCCCTTCCAGTTCATCTCCGTGGATACCGGAGACCAGGCTGATCCGGCGGCACTGTTTCGTCTCCTGCTTTGGACAGATCCGGTTCCTGCGGACCGCCAGATGCCCTCCTGCCGGAAGTTCCATACTGATGATCGATTCTATCATAACTTACCTCTCTGCTTCCCTTCCTTTACAGCGAAAATGCTCCAGGAAATCTTCCCTGAAGCATCATCAACCGTTGTCTGCTTATTCTTCCACACCTAATCCACGCAACAGATACAGGATCTCACGATCCACTGCCTCCGCTGTCACACCGATAGTCTGCGCCGAGATCTTCAGCCCTTCCAGGACAAACATGATATTTCTTGCGGTTCCTTCACAGTCCTCACACAAAAATTCACCGTTGTCCACTCCGGCTTCGATCAATTTCTCTATGATCTTCACTGCGGAATCAAACTGCTTCTTCAGAATGTTATCCCGCTTGGGCAGATCGTTTTCAAAATAAAATTCATAGGTTGCCTGTGTCAGAGTATTTTTTTTGCGGAGAAGCTCCTTTTTCTGCTCCTTTAAAAACAGAAGAAGAATATCCGCTGCGGTAGCATCCTCCGTAATGCTGTCGGAAAATACATCATCCGCCTCTTCACTCTCCATGCGCAGCACTTCCATAAATATCTGACTTGTATTCTCAAAATACAGATAAAGACCTCCGCGGCTGATATCGCAGGCTTCCACAATATCCTTCATTGTTACTTTTTTAAAGCCCTTCTCCATAAACACATCTCTGGCTTTTTCTACAATGTACCGCTTTTTCTGTACTGATTTTTCTCCCATGAACCTTGTCCTGCCTTTCCCCTCTCAGATCTTACCGTTTTCCGGTGATTTATCCCAAAATTCTATAATTTCCTGCATCTGTCTGATGACCAGGTAAAAAATCTGCTCCGATACCGCTTCACTCCACAGATTCCCCTTGGTTCTGCCGCCTAAGACATACTTCGACAGAATGCCTCTTAAGATGTTCCATTCTTGCCAGCCGGCTTTTTTAATCATATTTCTCTCGTCCTGATGGGTACGGATCCGATGTCTGGTATATACATATGCATAATTGCGATCCATCAAAGGGCTCTTCCCTGCTTCCCGCACGAAGTTCAAAAGCGTTCCGTCATATACCGGGAATGACACGGAATGAACTCCGATATCCTGCCCACTGTATATAGAACTGGCTCTCTTACCCGCATTCTGCTCAAGCCACGGCAAATAAGGAAGTAACGGTCTCACCGCCTGCTTATAAGATTCCAACAACTGCTCTCTGTATTCAATGCTCTGTTCCATAACCCCAACATACCTTTCCATGTACCGTTTTCTGCCGAAAACATCACTTTTTTCACATACTGATGTAAAAGTGACACATATGTAGTTTTATTTTATCACATTTCTATCAAAAGTACAGTAGAAAATTGTTGGTATTATGGTGTATAATTGATTAATATAAAGATCCCGAATTAAGACGAGGTAATGAAATGGCTGGAATTGTACTGGAAAAGGGTAAAACGATATATAGCTACGGGCAACCTATGACCGCACTGCATCTGATCACGAACGGTAAGGTAAATGTATCTTACCCCGGCGGTTCTTATCCGCTGGGCAAGGGCGATGTGATCGGTATCTGTGAGATCTGCTCTGAGATTCATCTGCTCAGCTATGTAACTGCTGAGGATACCACTATCCTCACCTACCCCCTGACCAGTCTGGATTCTCTGAATGATATTCTGCAGAAGCATCCTGATGTGGCAAGGCTTTTTTTATTGTCCTGCTTCCGACAGATCAACATTTTGTTAAACCGCAGCTCTATCTCTGAGTTAAACTGCAGTGAGCTCTACCGCACACTGACCGATGACATTGCCACTTACAACACCCTGTGCGACCGCTACCGCCTGCCCGCACGCTCCCTGGAGCATTTCGATAAGCTAAACGCTTTCCTCGGGGACGATTCTCCGGATATCTGGCTGAACGGATATTACATGGGTTTAAGCCATATTCTGGCTTCGGACAACTACCGGATCATGGTGCAGGAAGCGGATCTTTCCATTGGCATGCTGCGTAAGGGAAGCCTGGACTTCAGGCGTACCTATCAGAGTCTGGAGGAGCAGTTCCATTATTTACAGCAGGTGGGCTCTTTTTATTTCCGGGAATCCGGCAACGATCTGTTTGATTTCTATACTTCACTTTATTATAAACTGGGACAGGGCAATGAAGACAGCCAGATCGTCTATGACCGGATCCATCGTATGCTCTCTAAGGCAGGGGATCTGTCGTATATCGATCAGGATCTGTTCGCCTCCAGATCCCAGAGTTTCCAAAGCAGCTTAGATCTCATGGGATCTGCGGATTCCTCTGAGGCCGCAGATGGCGGAGACTCCGAGATCTTAGGCAAGCTCGCCGGATCCCTGAACACGATCTTAGAATATGCCGGGCCGGACTTAGATTCCATATCCAGCTTCCGTCAGCATGTACATGCCTATAAGCAGCTCTCCGACCGCAGTTCCCAGGATCAGGAAGTCGCCCTGCTTCGCAGACAGCTGACCGAAGAATTCTATCTGCTGTATTCGCTCCTGTTCACCCAGACACTGGAACAGCCGGATATTCCCATGCCGGTGCGGATGTTTTTATATTTCGGCTATGTGGATGAGGAACTGGCAGGTCTGAAAAATGCAGTGACCCTGTATCGTCTGGCGGAAGCCATGACCGACCACAGTACTGCCGGAGTCTACACTTTTTATGACTGGCTAATGGCGATCTTCCGCGGACAGAAATCCCCCAGCCGGAACGAATTTGACCAGGATTACTCCGATTATATCCATAAACAGAAAGTGGGCGGTAACATTACCGATGCGGAGTTGAAAGCCCTGGAGAACAATGCTATGGCAAAGGTCAATTACGAGCTTAAGAATATGTTCCCACAGGTCAACAAGATCACTTTCGGACGGATCACCACATTCTGTCCACTGTTCTGTGCGGATGATGTGCTGAAAGATCTGGAAAGCTCCTATGTCACCGTATCCCGCGTGTCACAGATCCTCGAAGAGATCCGTCTGGTGGATTACACCGCTTTCTACCGGGAAAGTCTGGATATGGCGCACTTAGATGTCATGGGCAAGGAAACGATACATTTAGAATACCTGCCGGATATCATCCTCATGCCAAATGTCGGCATCCGTGGTGTCATGTGGCAGGAGATCGAAGGCAAGCGCCGGAACAGTCCGGGACGTATGGTATTCTCCATTTTCCACATGGAGGATCTGAAGACTACTTTCACCCATCTCACCGGAGAATTCCGTTGGGAACTGTGCAAGAGAGTCCAGGGCAACCGTTGGAACGATGTCTCCGTAAGTTCCCTGACCAGCGAATATTTCGATTATATCCAGTTCTACCGTAAGAACCATGATCTGAGCACTGAAGCCAAGGAGAAAGTGAAATCCAGCTTACAGCGTGCCAAGAATAGTTTCAAAGAAATGTTCGTAAGAGATTATATGATCTGGGTATTGTTCGAAGGTGCCGGATCCCCGAGGCTGAACAAGGTGGCTCGTCAGATCATGTTCACCTATTGCCCGTTCCCGGAGGATATCTGCAATACACTTGCACAGAATCCGCTGTATAGCGAGCTTTTAGACCGTCGTAAGATCAAGGTGGCACAGGGACTGCATCATCTGGATGTGTTGACCCGTAAGCTGCAAAATGGCAACATCCCGGTTCCCGAGACCGTGGAGCAGGAGCGCTATTATATCAGCGGCAGTAAAAAATCTTAATTCCGACAGCAAAAAGGATCCGGCATCTCGCATGTCGAATCCTTTTTCTATGTGCTGTATTTTATGTTCTCACATTACCATTATGCATCAGCCAGCTGTCTGCCCAGTTCCCTGCATGCATTCAATCCGTCCTCATCCGGAGTTTCGTGGCAGATCAGTCCTTCGCCGTTTAACACCGTTGCTCCCGCTGCTTCCATGCGGGTGGTCCAGTCTCTCATCCACTCACCGTCTCCCCATCCGTAAGAACCGAACAGCGCAATCTTTTTCCCGGAAGCAAAGCCTTCTACATCGCATACAAAGGGTTCCATCTCCGCTTCTTCCAGCACCTCTGCGCCCATGGCCGGACATCCCAGAGCAAATTTGGGTGCCGCCTTCAGTGCTTCTATATCCGCTCCTGTCACGAATACTACTTCCGCTTCTTTTCCAGCCTCCCGGATTCCCTCTCCGATGGCTTCCGCCATTGCCTGGGTATTGCCGCCCTGTGTCCAAAATACTACATAAATCTTATCCATTTCATTTTCCTCCGTTTTCCGCACTTTTTGTTCCTTTTATGCTGCTGTACTTCCGCAGATCTCTATGATCTCCGTCATTTTTAATCCATAATGCAGCAGCTGAATCAAATTTTCCTTTGCATATTCATATTTTTCAAAAAGCCGCAGTTTCCTCTCTTTATCCGCATATACCTTCCAGTACCCGGTACAGAGGCAATTTTTCCCACGGTGTCTGATGAATCCTTCCACATCCTCCGGTGGATACCCCAAAAGTAACCCCAGCTCATGGGGAAAATCATTTTTGGTTTCTGCATAATCCTCATACTTTTCGCACAAGACCTGCAGAATATCTTCCAGCAGACAGGAAGGATACCCTTCCTCTGTCAGCAGCTTCTGTACCTGCATCATTCGCAGATATTTCTCCAGCCGTTCCTTTTGATACAGCAGTATGACTGTTTTTTCTTCCGTTTCCAATAACGGATACATGGAAATAAAACTTCCTGAGATGATCTTCTCTACCAGACAAAAGCCGTCCGATGAAATCGTCAGCAGATTGGATATTTTAAGTCCTGTAATAAGCGGTGCGCACTGCAATGCCAGCTGCAATTCCACATCGTCTGTTTTCATTCCGCACAGGATCTCCCATGTTTCCTGACTCAAAAATTGCTCACCTCCTGTATATTGTTTTGGTTAGTTGTTCCTAACTCATATAAATAATAAATAAAAAAGCAGCTCCTGTCAAGGAAACTGCCTGATAGAAATTCTCAAAAATTCTCTACGGTAACATCCACCCGGAAGCTTCCTTCGCCGGGCTGTACATCGATCTGTCCGTGATTGCGTTCCACCAGATCATGCAGGATCTCCAGACCGTAACCTTTTCTCTCCGTCTTTTTGGGAACGGTCTTTGCTCTGCTGTTCTCCACGCAGATGTGCAGATAGTCGCCTTTCACTGCCGCCTTTACGGACAAAAACGCTTCTTCTCTCTCCGTCATTTCCGCTGCTGCCACAGCATTTCTAGTCAGGTTTGACAGTATACTGCAGATTGCCACCGGATCCAGCTTCAGCTTTTGGGGAATCTCCAGATCGTATTTAAAGGCGATCCTTTTCTCCCGGCAAGTCTTCTCGGTCTCCCCCATGATGGCATTGAATACAGGGTCACCGCAATAGATGTATTCCGTCGTAGCCGCCACCGTATCGGTCAATGTCTCCAGCATTTTTTCCGCCTTCTCATATTCCCCCTGATGCAACAGCTCCTGCAGCACCATCTGCTGGTTGCGCATGTCATGCCGGATCTTCGCGAATTCTTCCCGCCTGGTTTCAATCTCATGATAGTGATTTCTTGCCATCTCCCAGGTACTCTGCACCTCGCTGAGCCGAAGCTTCAGCTCCTGCAGCAGCTGCTGCCTGAGCAGGGTATACAACAGCACACCATCTGCGACAGAGCCCAGTATGGCTGCTGCCAGTATCCATCCGGTATACAGCGTCAGATTCCGGAATGCCTGCTCATTGATCGCAGTGATCATAAGCAACTGGCTGACAGGAAATACGCTGAACACAATAATAATACTGACATCAAATGATTCTTTTTCGACAATTTTCTTCCATACGACCAGAAAAATCAGGAAAAATATGGCTGTCACAGACAATACTACCGATAATAGTAATACCATTGTCGGTGTATAGTAAGACAATTGTGGCTTTTGCTCCATATACTTGTTCAAAATACCGATACTGAGCATTTCCGCGAGCATTGCTATCAGATATTCACATACCACAAACAGAAATATGTTGTGCCGTTTTCCAGCGCTTCCGACAACTGTGACAGTTCCTGATAATATTCTATTCTGCTGATCCCGGGATATTCGGCAAGTAACCGTTTTATACTATCCAGACAATTTTTGTCATCATCACATACCGCTATTTTCATCCGGTTCTCCCATGATTATATGTGGAATTACTGTCTTCTACGGTTCAATCCGCTCTGCCTATAATATTCCGCCTTGTCCTGATACATTCGTCTCTCCGGTTCTGTCAGGAGATGATCAAATCCAACTGCCCCCAGCGTATTCACTGCGGCACCGACCGCCATGGTGACATGCTCCCGATCCAATTCTGCCCGCAGTTCCTCTACTTCACGGTACAGCTCTCCCTCCTCCATGCCTCTGCACAAAGCTACGAATTCATCTCCACCGATGCGGAACAGTTCGAATTCCTTCAAGGTTCTCTTCAGGCAGTCACAAGCTCTGAGGATCCATTGATCTCCTTTAGAATGCCCTTCTTCATCATTGACACGCTTCAGACCGGTAACATCACAATATACCACACCGATCTTCGTCTGAGGAAGAATCCCCGACACATATTTTCCCATGGCATAACGGTTCCCAAATCCGGTCAGCGGATCCGTATAGCTCATGATTTCCAGTTTTCTCACAAGATTACGTCGTCTTATGGAAGATACAATAAAATGTCCCATGATCTGCAGGATCTCCAATGCAAAATCGATATATTTTGCCGGAGGGTTATCCACTCCATAGAAGCCGATCACTTTTTCATCATCATATAACGGTACGACTACTAATGAATGAATATTCTGTCTCGACAGTACTTCATACATCTCGGGATCTGTATCCCGGATCTCGCTCAGGTTCTCTGTCACAATATTCTGATTCCCCGCGAACTTCTGATACCACTGGTCACAAACCTCCGGAGGCAGATCCTGCAGATTATCCTTTTCCGGTGTCACACCTCTGGCTGCCCACTCATATGTATTATCATCATGACCATGATCATTTTTTTCAAAAATATAGGTACGGTCTGCCTCCATTGTTTTTCCGAGAAGTTCCAGCAATACCTCCAAAGTCTGATCCGGAGTTTCCTGTCTGAGTGCAACACGGATCGCCTGATTCATTGCTGCTTCCATTTTATGGTAATCCATAGAGGTTTCCCTGTCCCCGGAATGCCCACAGCCAATGGCAATCTCCATGCGTAGCATTCTGCCATCGTCTTCCACCAGGGTATCCTTGATGCGAAAATCCGTTTTTACCACCGGATTGTAATATTCCCATTCCTTAAAATAGCCGGGTCTGAGCTGCTCATTATTGCAGATACTGCAGGGAGCAGAATTCCCCTGTAATACCTCATAGCACTTTAACCCGACAATCTCTTCCTTACTCCGAAAACCATAGCTCTTCAGAGCTTTTTGATTCATATATACTAATTGATTCGTCTCCGGATCCGATACATACACATACTCATCCAGATGTTCAAAAAATTCCCATATTTTTCCCATGTCTAACCTCTTTCATTCCCTCATACCTAATAATTTAGTATACACGTTCAAACGCTTTGCGGCAAGCATTTTCTCTTAAAAATGTCTGTAACAAGCGTACATCGTCCGTGACAACGCCATCCGCTCCGCTATTCACGATCTGCCGCATGGCGCCGGAGGTATTGGCGGTCCAGCCATATACGGATTTCCCTTCATAATGGATGGTTTCCACCATGCCTGTTGTAAGATTCTTCCCTTCGATGCTATAACTGTCCGCATACTCCAGATCATAGTCATCCTCTCCCAGATCATGGGCAATATATACCGTAGAGATGTCCGGTTCCAGTTCCTTTACTCTCTGCAGGATTCCCTTATTCATGGATCCTATGATGCATTCATCCACCATATCATACTCCTGAAGCAGTGCAAGAACGCTCTCTTCCAATTCCTGTTCATGCCCGGTGTATTTTAATTCGATCATCAATGTGATCCGTCCCCCGGCACAGGCAAGCATCTCTTCCAGTGTTGGGATCTGTTCTCCTCGGTATGCTGCGGAAAATGCACTTCCCACTTCCAGCGTAGAAAGCACCTCTGCCTCTGTATCCCACACACAGACATCCTCGCCTGCAGTACGCTTGAAATTGCTGTCATGCATCACGATCAGGGTGCCATCGGATAACTGCTGTACATCGATCTCGGCGATAGGAGCTCCGTCACGGATTGCCTGCTCCAGTGCTGCGAGCGTATTCTCCGGGGCCACCTTTGCTCCTGCCCGGTGTGCCACCACGATCACGGGAGTATCTTTTCCTGCCTCTACCTGCGGCAATACGCCATAAGTCAGAAAATAAACGCACAAAAGCATAACAATTGCCGTTTTCCGGATTCTTTTCATCATTTTGCCCTCCCATGATAGTTTATAGTCAATTTTATTGTAACAATTGACTATAAACTCCATACGAGGATTTTGTTAATTTTTTGTAAATATTACGACTATTCAGAACCATGTAACTTCAGGTACGGTATTCGGTGGATGCTTGCATACGAAAGAATACCTGCCTGAAGTTATAAGGCGAATTAGCGTTCTGAATAGTCGCTAATCCCGGATAAGCATTTTTATTTCCGAAATACCACTATCACCTCATGGGCAAACAGTGGGAATGCTGCCAGTACACTTAGAAGAAGCCACTCCTGTCCCGACAGATGCGAGGTGCCAAAAGCCCTGATGAGAAATGGGATCTCCGTCACTGCAAACTGCAGGACGAAACCGATGATACATGCTGCCACCATCAGCAGATTATCCCAGGGGCGCATGGCAAATACGGACTTCTGTACATCACGCATGCCGATGGCATGATACAGCTGACACATTCCCAGCACAGTAAATGCATAGGTTTGGGATTTCGACAGTATCTGTTCCCGGGACATCAGTTCTCTGAGGCGCTCCACCCAGGTAAACGGATTGCTCACAAGTTCCCCTTCCGCTGCCAGAATCCCGCAGGGAAGCACCAGAAATGCCGCCAGTCCGATCACGGTGATCAATGCCCCATAGAACAGCGTACATGCTATTCCTCCTCGGGCAAACAGACTCTCCGATGCTTTTCGGGGTGGGCAGCGCATCAGGCTTTTGCCGTCATTTTTATCCACTCCCAACGCCAGTGCCGGAAGAGAATCCGTGATCAGATTGATCCAGAGGATATGACTGGATTTTAACGGGGATGCCAGCCCTATTGCCACCGCCACAAACATGGTCATCAGTTCTCCCAGGTTGGACGATAGCAGAAAAATCACCGACTTCCGGATATTCTCATAGACACCCCTGCCTTCCTCGATGGCTTTTTCAATGGTGGCAAAGTTATCATCCGCAAGAATCATATCCGCCGCCTGTTTGGCAACATCCACTCCGGTTCCCATAGCGACACCTATGTCCGCCGCTTTTAATGAGGGGGCATCATTGACCCCGTCGCCGGTCATTGCCACAATCTCCCCGCTTAACTGTAACCCTTTCACGATCCGCACCTTCTGTGAGGGCGTGACTCTTGCATAGACCCTTAAGTCCTTAATTCTCTTTAAAAAGGAAGTGTCATCCAGCCGGTCCAGTTCTCTGCCTGTAATACACTGGCTGCGGTGTCCCGCAATCCCCAGCTGTCTGGCAATGGCATAGGCGGTATCCACATGATCTCCCGTGATCATCACTGTGGTCACCCCCGCATGGCGGAAGATTTCCACGGCTTCCCCGGCCTCCGGTCTGGCAGGATCCCGCATTCCCACGATACCAAGGAACGCCATTCCCTCTTCCCCACCTCTGATGTCTTCACTCTGTGCTGCTGCCAGTGTACGAAGAGAGAGGGAATTCATCAGTTCCACAACCTCACTGATCCGCTTCCGCTGTGCGGGAGTCATAGGAACGCTCCTTCCTTCCTGTAAAATATGAGTACAGTGCTGCAAGATCACATCCGGAGCTCCTTTGGTATAAGCAATCCTTCCCCCGGATCTGCCACCTGGAAGCCTATGACAGGTCGTCATCATTTTCCGATCGGAATCAAAGGGAATCTCATCCAAGCGCGGATACTGCCGATTCAGACGTTCTCTCTGCAGACCGTATTTTGCCCCGAAGTCCAAAAGTGCCAGTTCCGTAGGATCTCCGATACGCTGCCCGTCCTGCAATGAAGCATCATTGCACAAAAGCATCCCCCTTAACAGCTCTGGCAGAATGCGGTGTTCCCCTCTGCCACCTGTTCCCGAGACATCCTCCATCATGTCGTACCACCAGCATTTCTCCACGGTGAGCCGGTTCTGGGTAAGTGTCCCTGTCTTATCCGAACAGACCACACTGACCGCTCCCAGTGTCTCCACCGAAGGGAGTCTTCGAATAATAGTGTGCACTTTGACCATTCTGGTCACTGACAGGGCCAGACAGATTGTAACTACTGCCGGCAGCCCCTCCGGTACTGCTGCAACCGCAAGTGAGATTGCCACCAGAAGCATCTCCGGAATATTTCTATGCTGAAATACTGCCAACAGAAATAATCCGGCGCACAACCCCAGAGAGAGAATGCTCAACAGCTTCCCCAGATCTCCCAGCCGCTTCTGCAATGGTGTCATCTCATCTTCCGTATCCGTGATCATGGAAGCGATCCTGCCGATCTCCGTATCCATGCCGGTGGCTACCACCAGCCCTTCCCCATGACCGTTCGTCACTACTGTGGACATATAGACCATATTGACCTGTTCGGTTAATGGAATCTCCTGCCGGCAGTCAGCCAGAAAAAGAGCATCTTTCTCCACCGGGACGGATTCTCCGGTGAGAGCGGATTCTTCCACCTGAAGATTCGCACTTCTGGTCAGTCTGATATCCGCCGGAACCTGCGCCCCCGCCTCGAGATCCACCAGATCTCCCGTCACCAGTTCCGCCGCGGGGATCTCTCTTCGGATGCCGTCCCGGATCACAATGGTCCGTGGAGTGGTAAGTTTTTTTAACGCTTCCAGCGCTTTTTTAGCTTTTCCCTCCTGGAGCATTCCCACCAGCGCATTTACCAGAACCACCGTACCGATGATCACGGCATCACTGATTTCTCCCAGAAGAATGGATACCACCGCCGCAATCAATAATATGTAGATCAGTGGATCCTTCAACTGTTCCAGAAAAAGCTGTATCTTTGTCTTTTTCCGCGCAGCTCTCATCTCGTTTCTGCCATTTTGCTGCAAACGACGAAAGGCCTCACCTTCGGTAAGACCTTTCACTGTGTCACTATTTAGTTTACTTACGGTTTCCTGTATATTCTGCTTCTCGAACACGGCTGCTCTCCAATGCTTGTTTCTATGCATTGTATGCGGAAATGTCCGGCTTGATGATAACCGTCACCGATTATTTCTCGTTTCTTAACTGGAAAGCATCTGTCAGTTCGTTCATGTTGGTCGCCTGAGCAGACAGTTCTTCACTGGTAGCGGAAGTCTCCTCTGCGGTAGCGGAGTTGTTCTGTACCACCGTAGATATCTGCTCGATGCCCTGTTCGATCTGGGACATGGCATCTGCCTGTGCATTGGATTCTTCCATGGCTTTCTTGGACTCGTTCGCCAGATCCTCAATACCTTCCACCACTTTCTGCAAAGCTTCCGCCGTTTTATCCGTGATCTGATTTCCTTTTTCAATCTCCTGCAACGAGGTTTCGATCAGTTCCCTGGTATGTACCGCGGACTGTGCACTGTCATCCGCAAGCTTCCGGATCTGTTCAGCCACCACGGCGAAACCTCTTCCGGCTTCCCCCGCTCTGGCAGCTTCAATTGCTGCATTCAGGGACAACAGGTTCGTCTGGGATGCGATATCCTCGATCTCACCGATAATATCACTGATCTGCTTGGAAGTCTCATTGATCCGCTGCATGGCATCGGTCAGTCCCTTCATCTCTTCTCCACTGGTTCTGGCCTGTTGCTGATATTCCATTGCCTTCTCATAAGATGCTCCGAGAGCCTTGGCATTTTTCTCCACGATCTCAGTGACGTTCGTAATGGTCGCCTGCAGTTCCTCCACAGAACCGGCCTGGTCTGTAGCACCCTCTGCCAGTCCCTGTGCGGCATCCGCCATCTGACCCGCGCCGGCAGACACCTGGCTTACCGCATTTTTGATCTCACCCAGTGTCTCACTGAGCTTATGATTCAGCTTGCGGATAGACTCCAGTAATCCGCTGAAATCTCCTATGTAGGCTTCCCTGCAATTACTTACGATCGCAAAATTGCCCTCAGACATTTCTCCCAACAGATAGTCCGTATCACCGATTACCTGCTGCAAATTATCGGAAAGACTGGCGGTAGCCTCCGCAAGTATCTGCAGCTCATCGCCGGTCTCTACCTTCGGTGTCGGAGTATGCAGATCACCCTGTGCTAACAGCTGTATTCTGTCTGTGCACTGTGCCACCGGCTCCCCGATACGCTGTCCGATCTGTTGTGCCTTGTAAATGCTGTATGCCACTGCGATCACACCGATCGCAGCACCTATGATAATGCCTATTACAACGGAACCCAGGAAATCCGTAACCGGTGCATCTACAGCCACCATCCAGCCGTCAGTACCATCAATCGGGGCATACGCCTGTAATGTATAAGCACCTTTTCTGAAATAGGTTCCGTATCCTGTCTCACCCTTAAGCATCTGTTGCTCTATTTTAGCAATTCCCTTCAGTGAGCTGTCTGTCTGTGACAATTCAATATTATTTTTCTGCTCCTGGGCAATGGCGGAATCACTATGTGCGATCGTAATACCCGTAGACCCCAACAGGTAGCATCCGGAATGCTCACTGATAGAAATGGCTGCGCAAATATCATTTAAGAACTCCGGATCCGGTACTACAAATACCACGCCGATGATCTCACCGTCTTTATCTCCGCCTTCATAGACGGGTGCAGATATGATCACGCTGAGTTTTCCGTCTGTCTTGGCAATTACGGGATCCGATACCACCACTTCTCCCTGCATGGACCGTTTAAAATACTCACGATCATTATAATCCGTTCCGTCAGCGGCACAGATACCATTACTTCCGATCAGCTTCCCCCTGACCATTCCATAAGCTTCCACGCGCTGATTAATATACTCCTGCTTCTGTGCCGGTGTAAATACAGCCGCGGAAAGCTGATAGCTGCATCCCAGCTCAGATACGATCGTCTCCGATACCGTTAATTCCTGACGGATCCGATCCGCTGACAGCTTTGCGATCTCCTGCATATCAGCCTTCAGTCTGCTCAGGGTACCTGACAGATTCATGATCATAGACACAATGACCAATGATACGATCGATAGCAATACCAGCCGCCGGATTGCCTTCTGCAGCCGCTCGCGGATCGTGGTCTTACCATTGGTCTGACGCTTTTGTCCCTTCTGTGTAGTTTTTGCACTCATAATGTACCTCTTTTCTCCGGCGAGATGTCTCTCCACCTTCTCAAGCCGGCATTTTTCTGCAATGCTGCTAACACTACTGTTGTATCAACATTATAACATTTCCCAAACCTTTTTACTACCTTATGAGTGCAAAAAAAGAGTTAATATTCCAAAAAATATCAACTCTTTCCCTGTTTTGTCTGTTTATTTATATTTTTCTGTCCCATTAGGCAGAAACTTTTTGGGATCAATAACCAAATTCTTGTGCAAAATACAGTTTTCCACCTGTCTCATAGACAGCAATGCTGCAGGACGTAAAATCGCCTGCCAGGATATTCGCTGCATGGGTGGGAGAAGCCATCCAGGCATCTACCACGCTCTGTGCGGAATCATATCCCTTCGCCAGGTTCTCACCCCACATCAGTTCACTGTTCACGGTATACCAGTCTCTGCCGTTCGGTCTGGTATGAGAGAATTTGGAAGCAGCTTCCTGTGCTCTTACCATAGCGCAGGACTCCAGTCCGTTGCTCCAGGTAAGCTCCGCAAGTCCATTCTCTGCTCTCTTCGCATTCACCAGTGCCAGTGCATCGGTTGCCATGGTGCGAAGTTCATTGGCCCGGGCAATCTCTGCTTCGCTCATGCCGGCTCTCTGTACAGATCCTGCCAGCGCCACCGCCTCTTCATCGAACCATACGGTTCCGTCGCTGTCCGCCGGATCACGGCTGACAGAGGACAGATTTGCATTCCTGCCGCAGCCTGCCAGGCTAAGCATCATGATTACTGTCAGAATCAGACTCATCCATCTTTTTTTCATTTGTTTACCCTCTTTCATGAATTTATGGTAACTATATGTCATTACTGTTCTTATTGCTTCTTCTTAAGGATAAGCCATGCTCCCAGACCTGTCAAGGATAAGGCGAAACCAAGATTCCATGCATCGGAAGCGTCGCCGGTCTGCGGCCGTCTCGATGCTCCGAGGACTGCTCTGTCTGCCAAAGGTGTCGGATCATCCTCGATCGTCACCATTCTGTGGCGTCTCGCACCAAGTACCTGCGGTGCCTCGGGTGTTACAGGATCCGCAGGGGTACCGGGATCATCAGGGGTGCCGGGATCATCCGGGGTTGGCGTCGTATCCGGAGCGCCCGGAGTCGGAGTAGGTGTCGGGTTGTTGTCAGGAGTGGCCGACGGTGTTGCAGTTGGCGTTGCCGTAGGTGTTGCCGTAGGTGTTGCCGTTGGTGTTGCCGTAGGCGTTGCCGTAGGTGTTGCAGTTGGTGTTGCCGTTGGTGTTGCCGTTGGTGTTGCCGTTGGTGTTGCCGTTGGTGTTGCCGTTGGCGTTGCCGTAGGTGTTGCCGTTGGTGTTGCCGTTGGCGTTGCCGTTGGTGTTGCCGTTGGTGTTGCCGTTGGTGTTGCCGTTGGCGTTGCAGTTGGTGTTGCAGTTGGCGTTGCCGTTGGTGTTGCAGTTGGCGTTGCAGTAGGCGTTGCTGTTGGTGTTGCTGTTGGTGTTGCTGTTGGCGTTGCTGTCGGTGTTGCAGTTGGCGTTGCCGTAGGTGTTGCAGTTGGCGTTGCCGTTGGTGTTGCTGTTGGTGTAGGCGTCGGCGTCACGGTCGGTGTCGGTGTTTTTATAGGTCTGGGCTCTCCCTTCAGTCCTGGATAATGCACTTCATTTCCCTGCACAAAAGTCTTTGCAACCACAGAACCAACTACCATAGCCCACCCATTGCTGAAATCAGCATTCGGCGCCAGAATTCTTCCAAACACAGATTGATTCAAAACCAGATTTCCGCTACTCTGTCCCAAATTCCAAATAATATTTGCTGCCCATCCCTGATGTGCATAACCACCATCTGCAGCCATATTTGCGCAATCTATATTTGTCCAGTTACCAAGGCAATTAATAATTACAAGTTTGCCTTCCTGCGCATCTTTCAGTACAGTGGCAACCTCTGTCTCTGTCAATCTTCCTTCAACATTGATTACAGTTACTGTTTCGGAAGATGTCATATTGTAGTAATTCTGTGAATCTGCTACTGCCTGTGCAAGTGCATTATCTACTGCTGTACTGACAGCTCCCGTTTCACAAACACTGATAGGTTCCGTATTACTAATAGTTCCTACCGTAAACCAAAAATCCTCTTTACCAGTCTCTTTTACTACAAGATTAACATTTCCACCATTATTTTCATTATATTTAGGCACAAAAGTTTTATCGGTATTGGCAGGCATTTCAATTACCAAAGAGGCCTTTCCATCATACCCGCCATTTCCCACTGTCAGCATAGCTTCTGATATCTGACCGATATAATTCACACTGGGTCTGTAGAAATCAACACAATTCCGCAGATTAGCGACTAAACCGCCGCCTTCCAGATGGCCTCCGGTATATTCCTGTGCAACAACAGCAAATTCTTCATAATTCAAAGTACCTACTGTTATCAGGTTTACTGTCTCATTTGCTTCCGCACTTAAATTCATTGTCAGCGGCATGATAAGACCTGCACCTGCTGCCACTTCCGTTACCTCCGAATCAGCTTCTACATTAGATTCTTTCACAACAGCGTCACCACCGGATACAGACTCTTCCCCTACTACCGTAGCCGCTTCCTCTGCCTGTATCGTAAGTGTTTCGTTCCCTGCAACAGAACCCACTACCAGCACTGCCACCAGGACCTTTACTAATTTTTCCTTCACATACTTGCTAAGTCTGCTCATCTGATTTCTCCCTTTATGAAACCCTAGGTGTTACCTCCAACGTCCTTAAACGTTTTCGTTCCTCTTTACATTTATTAAGACTATGGTTCTCATAAAAAAGGTCCAGATTTTTTAATAAAATTGTGATTTGTTGCTTATTTTTGTTCTCTGGTTGTTCATTTATGGTACCAATGTCCTAATAAACAGCCGTTTCTGTCAGTACTCCGTGGAGCAGTGCTCTTCGCTTCGTGCCTGCGGAACCGTAGCAGGTGGACAGCGACACAATGTTCCCCCTATCGCTTAAGTCCACATCTGAGGCATACAGGGAATGTTCCGTCGCCCACTGCACGTAATCATCATAGGAAGCATCCGAGGTAAAGGTTGCGAAGCGGTCGCTGGTGCTTCTGGTCTCGTAATAAGCAAAGATTTCATAAATATAGACCTTATCTTCCGTATAGATATAGAAATACGGGTTCTCCCCGCAGCTTACGGTCCCCTTCAACAGATTTTTAAAACTACCGAACATGCTCTCATCCCGCATATTATGTCCGAAGACGAAGGTGTTCCGGTCCGACCAGTCCGCCGAAGCCTCACAATCCATGAAAATACATCCGGCATTTACACTTTCTCCCTCAAAAGAATGCTTCAGATAATAATTGTTGTCCTCGCCCTGTACCACCGGATAGCTGATGTCAAGTGCCGGAAAATAAAGCCAGCCTCTGAAATCCGGGTTGGTCTTCTTGAGATTTGCAAAATCAATCTGCAGATCGGGGTAGTTTTTCACCTGTACTTCTTCTGTCTCCTCCACCTTGGGCTCTTCTACCACTACCTCCTGCCTGATGGCATCATATTCGCTTTTCGCCTTTTGCTCCGACAGATAGGAATACAGACTCATTCCTCCGGTGATCAGAACTGCAGCCGCCAGTATTGCGGTAATGGCATTTTCCACTTTTTTATTCTTCATGCTTGTCCCCTTTTTTCCGTTTTTTGCATCTGTTTGAATTTACTAATGATTATAACTTATTTTTAAGTAATCGTCTTTACGAAAAACTCATTTTTTGATATTTTTAAGTTGTGATTATAAAACTATTGGGGGAATTATATCTTATGATACATTTTTTTGCTATCCTTTCACTGCTTCTGTGCGGTGTCTGCTATACCGGCTTCCAAAAAGAGGAATACAAACATAATACCCAAAACATTACCCGATTCGTTTGGATCATTTTCGGGGCTGCCCTGCTGCTTCGTCTGATCCTTGCTTATACCACCCACGGTTTCGGCAATGATATTGCCTGTTTTGCTGCGTGGGCTGACCGGATCTTCACCGTAGGTCCCGGGGCATTCTATTCCGCGGAGACTTTTACCGATTATCCGCCTGGATTCATGTATGTCCTGTATCTCATCGGGGCGCTGCGTTCCCTGCTTGGGATCCCTTATTATTCCAGCCTGCATATCATGCTGTTAAAGCTGCCTGCTATTCTGTGCGACATGGCCTGCGGCTATCTGCTCTACAAAGAGGCGACAAAAAGACTGCATTTTTCCGAAATACAATCTGTATGTGTAGCTTGTGCTTACCTATTCCAGCCGGCAATCATCCTGAATTCTTCCTGCTGGGGGCAGGTGGATTCCGTTCACACCCTGGTGGTGATCCTGATGTGCCTGTTTCTTATGGACGGCAAAATGCTTCCGGCTTATGCGATCTACGGTATTGGAGTTCTGTTAAAGCCGCAGACACTGATCTTCACTCCCGTCCTTCTGGTCGGCATTTTGGATCATGTATTTTTGCAGGATTTTTCCTGGAGGAAATTCTTTTATAATCTGTGCGGCGGTCTGGCTGTGATCTGCGGTATGCTTCTGTTGTGCGTTCCCTTCGGTCTGGATGCCGCCATCCTGCAGTATACTTCCACGCTGGGTTCCTATGAATATGCGGCGGTTAATGCCTATAATTTCTGGGGACTGTTAGGCATGAACTGGGTGGACCAGAACACGATCTTTCTGTTCCTTCCCTGCCGTACCTGGGGATCCATTGCCATTGTGCTGATCGTTCTTTTTACTTTTCTGATTGCCTTGCGTTGTCGAAAAGAGCCTTCACGTTATTTTTGCCTCGGTGCTTTTATCATTCTGACTATGTTCCTGTTTTCTGTCAGAATGCACGAACGCTATATGTATCCGGGACTTGCACTACTGCTGTTCTGCTGTCTGTATAAACCCGCCGGCTCCCTGTGGAAATGTTATGCAGGCTTCGCCGCGCTGCATTTCTACAACACAGCCAACGTGCTGTACCATTACGATCCGCAGAACTATGACCGCAAGGCTCCCATAATTCTGCTGGTATCCGCAGGCATGTTATATTGTCTATATGATTTCTACAAAATCATCTGGAAATATTATGTCCATGGAGAAGCGGTACCTATTGTCACTGGCGTAAGAAGGCATGCCGGAGCAAAACGCAGTTCTTCTACAGCCTCCGGCACCGGACTGTGGCAGCTGTTCCGGGAACATTTTCTGTCTCCCTTAGAGCCCACGCCTTCCGAAAAACGTCTGCGTCTCACGAGAGCAGACCTGTGTCTATTGCTGGCAATCTGTGCTCTCTACAGCTTTTTTGCTCTCTATGACCTGGGCGACCGCAAGGCGCCCGAGACAACCTACGACATGACACAGAATCAGGTCATCGAACTGGATTTTCCGGAAAATACAGTTCCCGTCACCCTGGCCAGTTACATCGCGCCCTGGCATCAGCGGCATTTTACGGCTGAAGTCCGTAGCTCAAAGGCGGAGGACTGGACGTATCTGGGCGAGATCATTCTGAACAATGTCTTCACCTGGCAGGATGTGTCCCTGGAAGATCTGACGCAGACAGCAGGCGTAACAGACGCCCGCTGCCTGCGTCTCACGCTGACCGATACGGATGCGTCTCTGATCGAGCTGGTCTTCACCGATGCGGACGGTGAAATCCTACGCCCTGTGAATGCCTCTGCTTACGAGACTTTGTTCGATGAGAGCGATTGCTACCCGGAACGCTATTCTTTCCGTAACAGCATGTATTTCGATGAGATCTATCATGCCCGTACGGCTTATGAATTCCTCCACGGGCTGCCCACTTATGAAAATACACATCCGCCTCTGGGCAAAATTCTGATCTCTGTGGGTATCGCTATTTTCGGGATGAATCCCTTCGGCTGGCGGATCATGGGTACTTTATTTGGCATCGCCATGCTGCCGTTCCTCTATCTGTTGGGGAAGAAAATGACTGGTAATACTCCCGCAGCGGCTCTCGCCTGCTTCCTGTTTGCCTTTGATTTTATGCATTTTACACAGACGAGAATTGCAACGATCGATGTCTATATCACGTTCTTCGTGATTGCCATGTATTATTTTATGTATAGCTATTGCAGCATGAGTTTCTATGACACGCCACTACATAAGACCTTCATTCCATTAGGATTGTGCGGTGTCTGCATGGGGCTTGGCATTGCCAGCAAATGGACCGGTGTCTATGCCGGATGTGGTCTGGCACTGCTGTTTTTCGCGCACTTGCTGCGCCGCTACCGGGAATACCTGTACGCCAAAGCACATCCCGGCAAAAGTACAAACGGTATCGACCATAAATACATAGTGAAGAATTTCCCTAACTATACGATCAAGACCATTGATTTCTGTCTGACCTTTTTCGTATTGATCCCGGTAGTGATCTATCTGCTGTCCTACCTGCCTTTTGTGGACAATTCTCATCCGGGATTGTTTGACCGTATGCTGGCGAACCAGACTTCCATGTTCAACTACCACAGTGGCCTGGAGGCGACACATCCCTACTCTTCCTCCTGGTATGAGTGGCCCACCATAGTCCGGCCGATCTGGTACTATTCCGGATATCTGACCGATGCAGTCAAAGAGGGGATCAGTGCTTTCGGCAATCCTGTTGTATGGTGGATCGGTATTCCGGCATTTATTTACATCCTGTACCTGTTAATTCGCAATAATGCGTTTCTCTGTTCTCTGGCAGAACACACAAAAACAGAGAGCTCCACAAATACTGCGATTACCCTGTCCCGCAGAGAATATGCAGCAGCTGCTTTTCTGGCAGTCGGCTACCTGGCGCAGTACCTGCCCTGGTTCTTCGTCACCAGGATCACTTTCATCTACCACTATTTCCCCAGTGTTCCTTTTGTAGTGCTGATGATCGTATACAGTCTGATGCAGTGGAAGAAGCATATGTCTGACCGCACCTTCGTCATCGTCTGCTGCGCTTATGCCGCGGTGGCGTTTGCCCTGTTCCTGCTATTCTATCCGGTATTGTCCGGGCAGCCGGTGGATGTGGATTTTGTAATAAAATACTTACGTTGGAGACCGACCTGGGTATTAATCTCGGGTTAAACAATGCAACTTATAGACCATTGTATACGACAACATTACCTATTGCATTCAAACATAAACCAAAAACAGCAATCGGAATCTGATACTTTCCCAGCTTTTCTACCCTGGATAATCCCAAAACTGTTGCCAGATAAATCCAGGGTAGAATATCATTTGCATAACGGTTGCCAAAATGCCATCCTCCCATAGTTTTATGCATGATAGTCACTGCCAGATAGGCTATTGCACATGCTATGATACCCGACTGAAAAATGACTATCCGATATTCTTTTTTTAAGATACATGCTAACAGTGTGAGTATTGCAAAAATCACACAAGGGCTGGCCAGCATAAAACTCAAATTTCCAAAATGATCAATGACTATTTTCCCACTTTCATCAAACTGAAAGAAATGTAACAGACTTTTTAAATTTTCACTCATATATTTCACACTAAATTGCCCATGTTCTGCTCTGATAAATTCCGGAAGATAATTATGTCCAAATTCTATGATACTGCCAAATCTCAGATAATTAAGCACCATATAGGTCAGTGCAACACACCCTGCCGGTATCCCCCAATAAATTTTGTTACTAACAATCTTTTTCCCGGAGAGTTCTGGACTTTTCTTTTTTTCTCCTATGTATAATATCAATAGCACCACCGGCAAGAAAAAAATCTGCATCGGTCGACACCCTACGGAACATGCCCAGAAAAACAGAGCCCAACCTCCCTTTCCATTACTGGCATAGTATATTGTCATAACCGCCAACAAAAAGCATAAATTCTGTGCAAAGAACCACGCACCCGGATTCAACATATTGAAAGTAGCATTGCTCCCCAATATAACTGTTAGTGTTGTTAGCGCTGATAATGGTTCGGATAACCGAAATTGCAGCGCCAGGCGATAAAGATATCCTGCACTCAATAGACTTATAAACCACATAAGTAATGCATCCGGAGTATTACTTCCGAAAATAAAAGTCAGCGGAAATAGAATATAAGACGGAAACGGAGGAAATGAAACATAATATTTTCCGTTATAAACAGCCAGTTCCAGATATGGATAATCCTGCCCAAGATCCAGTCTTCCCTGTCTCCAGGAATCCGCCTGTAATGCATAACTATTATATACATTTTGCTTCAACGGTCCGTACCCGGTAAGCCAACACATCAGAAACAAATATAATAGTACACTCGTGATCACAATGATCCCATACTCCCATCGCTTCTGCTTATCCATTATTTAACCCCTTTTCTTTTGCATCTTTCAGCGTAATTACTTTTTTGCATGCATTATAACACAGACTATAGAAGGGAAGCAAAATTTAATAGAGACACCTGAAGTATAGAATCACACCAAATATTGCTGTATCATATTTTCTACGATGTTGGATTTTAGAGGAACCTCTTCGGATTCGTAAGTAGCCAGGAGTGTATCCGACAACATAATTCCATTTATGTTATAGAGCTGCATTTTCTGAAAAGCAGCCTGCGCATAATTTTCATTATCCATCATACCAAAGTGCTCCCAGTAATAGGTTTGTCCTGTTACCGGGTGCCTTATGGTAAAATCCGGATAAATCACCCTTTTTCCAAGGTGCAATGCCTCTTCATAATGAAAAGGAATTTTGTTCACATGCAACATGGTTGCAATGATTGCCTCTGATTTTGAACGCACCTTCTGACCATTGAAAATAGGATGAATCAGTTGTTCCGGATATTTGGGGCATCTCTCATAATCCTGCTTTTCCCATTCAGCAATTTCTGTATTTACCGAAGTAAATACTTTTTTCAAAAGTTCTGCATATACCGCAGTCTCAAGCAGCTGTTCTTCTCTGGTTTGCTCTTTGTTACACAAGTCCAAATAACTTTGTATTGCTCGTTTTTCTTGCAATATATCCTGAAGCATTACTTCATAATATTTCTTTTCCGCCATAGAGACAGCGGTATTTTTTTCATTGCTGGGAATATAAATTTTCTCTCCATCACAAGATATGTACCATTTCTTATGTTTACCGTTTTGAGAATAGATCAGTTTACCTGCCGGATATGTCTGCAGACGTTCCAAAATGGTTTTTTCCCATTTGTCCAGCACTTCTTTTTCTCTGAGCATCTGGTGATATAGCATGACTTCGCCTTTCTCTTCTTTTGTTGTGATTTGATCAGTTGCTTTTTGTTGAAATTCTGCTGAAACCAGCTGGATTTTCACAAGAGTTGTAAATAGAGTTTCATCGTCAGATGAAATGTACTAATATTACATCATATTTCTATCTAAATGTAAACATTTATTTTCTCGTGGGCACAGCGTGAGCTCCTGACGGTGTCTGTGCCCTCCTTGTTTCTTTTCATGGGCACAGCGTGCGCTCCTGGCGGCGGCTGTGCCCTCCTTGTTTCTTTTCATGGGCACAGTATGGGTTCCTGACGGCGTCTGTGCCCTCCTTGTTTCTTTTCATGGGCACAGCGTGTGCTTGCGACGGTGGCTGTGCCCTCGCCCGACTCCCTCAGACACAGACAGCGCATATCCATAAAAAAACAGTGCCCGGATCACATCTTCCCTGATCCGGGCACTGTTCTCTATAATCTTAGGAATATCCTTAGCCTTCGGCGATGGCATTACCGGTGTACAGCTGGTAATATCTGCCCTTCTGAGCGATAAGTTCGTCATGACTGCCTCTCTCGATGATGCGTCCCTGTTCCAGGACCATAATACAGTCACTGTTTTTAACAGTAGAGAGTCTGTGGGCGATGACAAAGGTGGTTCTGCCCTTCATCAGCTTATCCATGCCGTCCTGTACAATCTTCTCAGTACGGGTATCGATGGAGCTGGTAGCCTCATCCAGAATCAGTACCGGCGGATCCGCTACTGCGGCTCTGGCAATGGACAGAAGCTGTCTCTGTCCCTGGCTTAAGTTCGCGCCGTCACCGGTGAGGACTGTGTTGTAGCCATCCGGAAGCTGACGGATAAAGGTATCCGCATTCGCTAACTTCGCTGCTGCGATAACTTCCTCGTCGGTAGCATCCAGCTTACCGAAACGAATATTGTCCATAACGGTAGCAGTGAACAGATGGGTATCCTGCAGTACGATACCTAAGGATTTTCTCAGATCCGCTTTCTTGATCTTGTTAATATTAATGCCGTCGTAACGGATCTTACCATCCTGAATATCATAGAAACGGTTGATCAGGTTCGTGATCGTGGTCTTACCGGCGCCGGTGGAGCCTACAAATGCGATCTTCTGACCGGGCTTTGCATACATCTCGATGTTATGCAGAACGATCTTGTCGTCGTTGTAGCCAAAATCCACATCGTCGAATACCACTTCACCCTGTAATTCAATATAATCTACTGTACCGTCTGCCTGGTGTACATGCTTCCATGCCCACATACCGGTTCTCTCGGGACACTCTACGATCTTGCCGTCTACCTTTTTCGCACGTACCAGCGTTACATAGCCTTCGTCGGCCTCTACTTTTTCATCCAGCAGATCAAAAACTCTCTTGGCACCTGCCTGTGCCATGACGATACTGTTCAACTGCTGGCTGACCTGACTGATCGGCATGTTGAAGCTTTTGTTAAAGGTTAAGAAGCTGGCCAGCTTACCTAAGGTCAATCCTGCGAAACCGCCCAGTGCCATAGCACCGCCGACGATAGCACATACCACATAGCTTAAGTTACCCAGCTGTGCATTGATAGGTCCCATCAGGTTAGCAAATTTATTCGCATTATAAGCACTTTCGCACAACTCGTCGTTCAACTTTTTGAACTCTTCCAGGCTCTTGTCTTCGTGACAAAATACCTTAACTACCTTCTGGCCTTCCATCATTTCTTCTATATAGCCATTCACAGTACCGATATTCTTCTGCTGCTTTACGAAATATTTTCCGCTTAAGCCTGCCACCTTACCGGTGACAAACATCATCAGTGCCACCATGATCAGGCTGACTGCCGTCAGCGGGATACTCAGTACCAGCATACTTCCCAGCGTACCCACTACGGTAATAAAACTGGAAAATACCTGCGGGATACTCTGGCTGATCATCTGGCGCAGAGTATCAATATCATTGGTGTAGATGGACATGATATCACCATGGGAATGGGTATCAAAATACTTGATTGGCAGTTTCTCCATGTGTTCAAACAGATCATCACGGAGACTCTTCAATGTTCCCTGCGTTATCGTCACCATGATACGGTTGTAAGCATACGTAGCCGCTACACCCACCAGATAAAAGCCTGCCACACGGACAATTTCCCGAAACAGATTGCCAAAGTCCGGAGTCTCCTGTCCGATCATGGGCAGGATATAGTCATCGATCAGCCTCTGCATGAACAGAGTACCCTGAATGCTTGCCACAACGCTCAGTACGATACAGATCAATACAAAAATGAAGTGAATGCCGTAGTTTTTGAAAATATACGCCATCAGTCGCTTAAATATTTTTCCCGGATTCTCAACGCGCGTACCGCCCTGCATTCTTCTGCCGGATCCACGCATTCCGCCGCCCATAGGTCCTGGCATTATGACTCACCTCCATTCTCATCAAAGTCGCCGCCACCCGTCTGGGTCTGGGCCTCATATACTTCTTTATAAATGTTATTGGTACGAAGCAGTTCTTCATGGGATGCAAATGCATCGATCCTGCCGTTATCCATTACGATGATGCGGTCCGCATCCTGAATGCTGGAGATACGCTGTGCAATGATGATCTTCGTCGTACCGGGGATCTCCGTGGCAAATGCCTTACGGATCTTCGCATCGGTAGCGGTATCCACGGCACTGGTGGAATCATCCAGGATCAGTACCTTCGGCTTTTTCAGCAGTGCTCTGGCAATACACAGTCTCTGCTTCTGTCCGCCGGATACGTTACTTCCGCCCTGCTCAATATAAGTATTATATTTTCCAGGCATCTTTTCAATAAATTCATCGGCGCATGCCAGACGGCAGGCACGGATGCATTCCTCTTCGGTGGCGTTCTCGTCGCCCCAACGGAGGTTCTCCAAGATTGTACCGGAGAACAACACGTTTTTCTGCAATACCACGGATACCTCATTACGTAAGGTTTCCAGATCGTAGTTTCTGACATCCTTGCCGCCGACATAAACGGTACCCTCAGTGACATCATACAGACGGCTGATGAGGTTCACCAGACTGGTCTTAGAGCTTCCGGTACCACCCAGAATACCGATGGTTTCTCCCGCCTTGATCTCGAAGTTCAGATCATCCAGCACCGGTTTTTCACTCTGCTTGTTGTAACGGAAGGTCACATGATCAAAACGGATGCTTCCGTCGGTTACATCGTAGTCAGGCTGTTCGGGGTTGGTGATGTCCGCCTTTTCATTTAATACTTCCGCGATACGCTTTCCGCTGGCAGCACTCATGGTCATCATAACGAAGATCATGGCTAACATCATCAGGTTCATCAGAATATTCATGCAGTAGGTCAGCAGACTCATCAGTTCACCGGTGGTTAACTGACTGGCAACGATCATATGGGCACCCAGCCAGCTGATTCCGAGAATACAGCCGTATACAGTAAACTGCATGACGGGCCAGATGGTGACCATGGTACACTCTGCCTTTTTGAACATCTTGTAAATGTTGTAGCTTGCTTTGTGGAACTTATCGATCTCATAGTCCTCACGCACGTAAGCTTTTACCACGCGCTGTGCAGCTACGTTCTCCTGTACGCTGGCATTTAAGTCATCGTATTTTTTGAAGACTTCGCTGAAATATTTGGACACTTTCCGCATAATGAAGATCATGATGACACCTAAAAATACGACTGCCACCAGATAAATGCTTGCCACTTTCGCGTTGATCAGAAACGCCATCAGCATGGCGCAGATCAGGCTGACCGGTGCACGGAAGCACATACGTAACAGCATCTGATATGCATTCTGCACGTTGGTCACATCCGTGGTCATACGGGTGACCAGGCCTGCGGTGGAGAACTTATCAATGTTGGAGAAAGAGAAGGTCTGAATGTTCTCATACATGGCTTCTCTTAAGTTTCTGGCAAATCCGGTGGATGCCTTCGCACCGTATTTACCACCCATGACACCGGCGAACAATCCGACAATGGCTGCCAGGATCATATAACAACCGATGACAAAAATATGTTTCATATCTCCCGCCTGCACACCGTCATCAATGATGGATGCCATCAGGAGCGGAATCACCATTTCCATGGCTACTTCCAGGATCATGAATATGGGAGTGACGATCGAAGCACTCTTATATTCCTTGATCTGTCTGACTAATGTTTTAATCATAGCTGATTTCCTTTCTGCTTTTCTTCTTAAATTATTTCTATGTAATTTCCTCGTTATTTCTTTACTGCTTCTTTTTTATTTCTTGGCTGCTTCTTTGCTGTTTCTGATTTTTCTACTCTGATAAATACTCGGTGATCTGCCTGTTGGGAGCATCCGTTAACGTCACGCTCTCCGTCCATTCCCAGATTCTGCATCATTTTATCCAGAATACACAAAAATGTTGCCTTTTCCTCTTCTGTCAGCCCTGCTTCCAGTTCCCGGTTAAAAATCCGGATCTGCTCTTCGATCAGATTATGATGCTCGATCGCTTTCTCTGTCAGAAGAATCCTTTTTAATCTGGCATCCTCCGTCGACGCTACCCGGATGAGATATCCCTTCTGCTCCAGGCTCTGAAGCATCACCGTCGCCGTGGATCTACGGATTCTGAATTCCTTCTCCACATCCTTTTGATAGACATCTCCCTGTCTGCTTTTATGGTACAAATATCCCAGAAGCGGTCCCTGCATTCCGTTCAGTTCATGACCATCCTGCTGAGCAAAAATTGCTTCCATCTTCCGACGGATCATATTGTTGGCGGCCTTGATCTCGAATCCAAGCTGACGATTCGTCAGTACATCTTTCTCGTCCATTCTGCCTCCTTTTTTTCTATATACTTCAAACCATAAACTGCTAAAATCAGATTCTGCATTTTAGCATAGCATGAAAAGACGTACATTCAATGTTATTTTGCAAAAAAATGTTAGATAACTAACTTTTTTTGTTAGCCATCTAACATTATAACGCAATCTTTTTCGTTTGCAAGAAAAAAAATATAAACTCTTTATAAACTCCGTCAATCCTCCAGTACCCGATTCAGTATTTCATCCTCCAACACCAGTTTTTTCGCGGCTTCGCGGTACTTTTCCTCATGAAGGTAGGTATGGCGGTGGGGCTTGATTGTGGGAGCCATGTCGATGGCTTTGAGGAAATCGGGTTTCTTCATATGTAAAGTTTCCACATAATCCCAGAAACCGGTATCCTGAAGCACTGTGCTGACACGAATATAACGGTGATCCTGTACCTTTGCCATAATGTAGGTGGCAATACCTACCTGAATACCATGTAACTGCGGTACTTCCAGAATCTTATCCAGCGCATGAGAGATCAGATGCTCACTGCCGCTGGTGGGAGCACTGCTTCCGGCGATCTCATTGGCGATACCACTCATAGCCAGGGAATCCAACAGTTCTTTTAAGAACAATTCATCCTTGATGCTCTCATAAGGAGTGCGGACGAAGCTGTTCACCGCTTTCTTCGCAATCATGACTGCAAAATCATTCACTTCGCCACAGCCTGCCTTCTCTTCAAAGATCCAGTCGTAGAGTGCTGTGATCTTGGAGATCATATCGCCGATGCCGGAGTAGATGAACTTCTCAGGAGCGGTACGGATCACCTGAGTGTCCACGATGATACCATATGCCAGTCTGGCGGGGACGCTGGTTCTCTTCCCCTGCACCAGAAGGGATGCACTGGCGCTGGAAAAGCCGTCACTGGAGCTGGAGGTCGGCACACTGATGAACGGGAGATTCCGCAAAAACGCCGCATATTTCCCGGCATCAATGACCTTGCCGCCGCCGATGGAGATCACCGCCTTCGCCTTATTCGGAATGGCAAACGCCAGCGTGATGATGTCGTCAATATCCACCGTATCCAGTTCATTATATTCTAAAACATTCACCTTAGCTTCCCTCAGGGAATTCATCACCAGTTCCCCGAACATGTCAATCAATCCGTTGCCGAAAAATAATACGACCTGGTCCAGATTCTCCGCCTTCAAATAACCGCCGATTTTGCCTAATGTCCCGTTTCCGATCTTTAAAATGGACGGAATCGCCATCTCTTTTCCTATCTGCATGGTAACCTCTCCTTATGAATGATGTATTGATATTCTTTCACATAGAAACATTAACTTACTGATAATTTCTTTTTTAAGATAACATTGCAATGTCAGATTGTAAATAAAATGTCAGAAACATGCACCATCTGGCGCACTTACAAAAAAGCAGACATTTCCACATAGAAATGACTGCTTCTATATCTTTCTCTCTCAGCCGGCACTGATTCCGAACATCTGCAACACCCATAAAAAAAGTCCCAACACCCAGCTGGAAAAAATTCCATACAATATTACCGGTCCGGCGATAGTGAAGATCTTGCAGCCGATACCGAATACCTGTCCTTCCTTCCGGTATTCCACCGCGGGCGCCGTCACGGAATTGGCGAATCCGGTGATTGGCACCAGAGCTCCGGCACCTCCCCATTTGGCAATCTTGGGATAAATGTGAAGTGCAGTGAGCACCACCGATACGAACACCAGGATCAAGGAGCACCAGCTGCCGGAGGTCTGCGGATCCATCCCCAGCACATTTCCGGTATAATTCAGGATCCCCTGCCCGATGCAGCAGATGATACCTCCGGTCAGGAACGCTTTGCCCATCTGTGCCCACAGATTATGGGTGGGGGTGACGCTTTTGACATACTGCTCGTACTCCTGCTTCTCTTGTGCATCCGGTTGTACCGAATCTTTCGACATATGCAGCGTTTCCATTCTGTTCCTCCTGATCTGTCCTCATTTATGATCCTGATAACAGAATACCCTGATCTTGTATTTTTATGCTGATTTTCATTTATTTTTCCGATACTTTTTTCCGACACCTGCGTAATTGTCGAAAATGGTGCGCATATCCTCCGGATCACCTTCTGCATATAAGGGAAGTCGATCACTTCCATCCAATACGCCGTGCTTCCTGGAATTTTTCTCGGATGTAAACAGTTACAGTATTTGACTGCTCTGTTTTTTCATGTGATAATAAAATCTGTAAGTACATTATGCACTCTGCGCTCTATGAGGGAGGTCTTTATGAAAAAAAATACAAAACAAAAATGGCGGACACTACTGTGTCTGTTAATGATTCCCGTATTCCTTACGGGGTGCCGCGTCCGGACGACTCCGATAGGAGTATTTGCACAGCTTCTGTCCTATGCGGAAAATGCCGGAAGCAGTTCATCACAATCGTCTCATCACGGCACTTATCATCAGGAGCCGGATGCCACTCCGATGCCCCAGGTAGATTATGGCAGTCTGGATTCTGTGGGGACAGTGGAAACGGTCATGATCTATATGGTAGGCTCCGATCTGGAATCTTATTACGGCAATGCCAGCCTGGACATGAATGAAATGGAAGCCGCCGGTGTGGACACGGCTCACAATAATGTCATCGTCTATGCGGGCGGTGCCTCTAAGTGGCAGGACCGGGGATTATCCGGCGATGACTGTACAACACTTTTGCTAAAGGAGGAGGGATTTGTCCCTCTGGATACCTATCCGGCGGAAAATATGGGGAATCCCCTGACATTGAGCAGTTTTGTAAATTACTGCTTTGATTTCTTCCCCGCAGATTCCTACAGTCTGATCCTTTGGGATCATGGCGGCGGACCGGTCCTTGGTTATGGTGTGGATGAGAACTATAATGATCTGCTGACACTGGACGAGCTGGCGGAAGCCCTGGGAGATTCCATAGGTGCCCATCAGACGAAATTAGAATGGATCGGTTTCGATGCCTGCCTGATGAGTTCTCTGGAAGTAGCTTCCGTGTTAGCACCTTATGCCAATTATATGGTTGCTTCCCAGGAGACGGAGCCCGGCTGGGGCTGGAATTATTCCTTCCTGTCTGAACTGTCCGGTGATCCGGTTCCCGGAGATCAGATGGGGGAAGCTATCATAGATGCCTACATGGATTACGGCGAGTATGTCTTTGATGTATATCCCAATCTGTACTCCGATCTGACCCTGTCCTGCATTGACCTGAACGCCTATGCGAAAGCAGAGGATGCCCTGAACACTTATTTTGCAGAGTTGGATACTTCTCTGGATGTGAAAAGTTTCCCCAGGCTGGTGCGTAAACGTGCCAGGGTAAGAGACTTCGGAAGTTACTCTTCCGATATGAATTACGGCATGGTAGATATTCTACATCTGTTAGAGCTTCTCGGAGATAATTCACAGGCTGCGCGGGATGCTGTCTCTGCTGTGGAGCGCTGCATCGTCTGTTCCGACACCAATATGGAAAATGCCGGCGGTATCTCTATCTGTTATCCTTATCAGACGGATGAGGACTATCGGGATGCCTGCATTGAAATGCTTAACTATCTTGAATTTGCTCCGAATTACACCAGATTTTTGCAGGATTTCTATGCGATTCAGAATGGTGACACGCTGTTAGCCGACCGCCAGATCTCCAGTGCTGCCACCACGGTAACTACTGAAAATGACGGTACTTATGATGAGTCGGATATCACTCTGCAGCTGACTCCAGAGCAACAGGAGAACTTCGCTTCCGGCGGATATTATATTCTCTGTAAGGCGAAGGAAGAAGGTTATGTCACTGCAGAGGAAGATCCCAGGGCAGACGATATGTATCTGTTCATTCAAGGCAGTAAGCGCGTGACTTTGGATGAAAATGGGGTTCTGCATGCGGCATATAAAAACAATGCACTGTATATGGAAGATGACGAGGGGATATCCGATATTCCTATGATCCTGACGGAATCGGATATCAGTGATGTGGAGAATCGTTATCTGTCATTTGTGGTACTGATGAATTTCGACAATTGGGAATCCCAGGCTGTGCAACTGCAGATTGCGGTAAATGAAGAGTATCCGGATGGTATTATCCGAAATGCGATTCCTTTAAGCGATGATGACGACGATGTGCAAAGCGCCAGCAAGCAGCTGATCCATCTGGATGATTATGCGAATATGTCCGTGGCAGCACGTTGCAGTTACGTGACCCGGGATGAGAATGGGGAGTTGTTGGATTTCTTCGACTGGGAGAAATCGAAATGGATGATGGGGTTTGAGGTGGATCTGACCTCCGACTATCGGACCGTGGTGCAACCGCTGGATCATCCGGAGAATTACGTGTGCATCTTCTTCATGAAGGATTCCCAGGGGAATGTGTCCTATTCGGATATGATACCGTTGAAATAATGTAAATCTTCCGTAGCCCTTGGCAGGGTATAAGAAACGGTCTGCTTATTCTTATACCCAGCCGGGGCTACTGGTTTTTCACAGGCTTCCAGGACGCAGAACGCCCACGACGAATGAAATGTCATGCCGCGATGTCTGTCGGAGGGTGTTGATATTTTCTTGAAAAGTGTTGAAAGACAGGGGGAAAGCGGACACCACTTTATCACTTTTCGTAGAAAATTCACACCCGGAGACGCGACATCAAGGCGTGATGTTCCATTCGCCGTGGGCGTTCGTGGATTCACTCAACTATCTGCAGGCTATCACGACCAACGAGGCACGGGAGAAAAAGCATCTGCACTCCGGCGTCCACTGCCTGCTGCCATGCCACGCCGAACTCAGGCTGCATGGCGGTGTAGGGACGGACCTCGGTGATGCCCTGCATCTGAATGACGAAAGCGACCATGCAGGTATATCCCGCTTCTACTGCCTGTGTCAGTTCCCGCAGGTGTTTCACACCGCGTTCAGTAGGTGCATCCGGGAAATAGCCGATCCCGTCGATTTCCAGGGTGCAGCCCTTCACTTCCAGAAGGTATTTCCTCTCCCCTTTTTCCATATAGAAGTCGATACGGGAATTGCCATAGGTATACTCCGGTCTGACCAAATCATAATCCTGCTTCTTCAGCCATTCTTTCACCACTTTATTCGGTGCCTGGCTGTCGATATTGATCCAGCCGATATTTTCCTTATAGACCGCCACCAGATCATACAACGTTTTCCTGGAAGGATTATCCGAGACCTCCAGCCGTACTGCCGCTCCCGGAAGGAGCAATTCCCTGCATCTCCCCGTATTTTTCACATGTACCGTCTCCGGTCTGCCCTGCATCTCCACATGGGCAATAAACCGGTTGGGGCGGTCAATAAATTTCCCTTCTACTATTTTTCCATACTTCATTACTACCTCTTCTAGCCGCACTCGCCGCCGCGGATGGACTTTACTAATAACGGTACTTCAAACAATAGCATCACGATCCAGCCGATCATATTCGCCCACGCTAAGCTTTCGAAGTCCATATGCAGCAGGCGGATCATTACAAATACTGCCACCACTCTGCCCAACATATTCATAAAGGTACTGTACAGTGTCACCTTCAGATCGCCGATGCCGCGGAAAAATCCCTGGATTCCGTTGGTCATCCCCGGCAGGATATACATCCAGGAGATCAGGTGCAGATAACTGATTCCGAGAGATACCACCTGTGCATCCCCGTCCTCGGCGAACAAAGTCATGATCTGCGGGGCCAGACCCCAGATCACTGCAAACAAACCGATGGAATAGACCAGCTCGATCAACAATCCTGTCTGAAAGCCTTTCTTCATGCGTTCTTTATGTCCGGCGCCCTTGTTCTGCGCCAGGAAAGTCGTCATGGCATGTCCGATGTTCTGCTGCGGTGTATAGGCGAAATCATCCACGCGGTTCACTGCGGTAAATGCTGCCATAACCGCCACACCCTGCGTATTGACTACTGACTGAATGATGAGCTTGCCCAGCTGTAAGCATACCTGTTGCATGGCACTGGTGCTGCCGTAGCTGACAGTCTTACCAAGCAGGCTCTTATCGAAGACACACCACTTTTTCCCAAGGCATAACAGTGGAATCTTTTTCTTGATATAAATGCCGCACAGTAGGCAGCACAGACCCTCGCTGCACACTGTGGCAATGGCACTTCCCGCCACGCCCCATCGTAATACCACCACGAAGAACAGATCTCCGAAAATGTTTAAAAAAGCACTGGTTACCAGAAAATATAACGGTGTCTTACTGTCTCCCAGCGCCCGCATGGTGTTCGCCAGGAAATTATAGATAAATGTAAATATCAGTCCCAGGAAAATGATCCGAAGATATACCGCGGCTTCCGGAATCGCAGTCTCCGGCACCCGGATCAGCCGAAGCACCGGTGTCGCAAGCAGCAGCATGAGCAATGAAAATACCACAGAGAATCCGCAACCTGCCAGCATGGTGGTGCTGATCTGCTTCGAAAGGGTATCATAATCCCTGGCACCATACTGGGAGCTCATTAAGACGCTGGCTCCCATGCACATTCCACTGATCAGTAGGATCGCTATATTCATAATCGGTGTGGAAGTTCCCACTGCTGCCAGTGCCTGCTCTCCCACGTATTTTCCTACGATCACGGAGTCCGCAGCGTTGTAGGTCAGCTGAAACAGATTGCCCAGTACCAGAGGAATCGTAAACGATACTAAAGGCAACAGTATCTTTCCCTGGGTCATGTCATGTTTCTCTATCGTACTCATTGCTTATTGTTGTCCTTTCGGTTTCATTTTCTCTAAGGAGGGGCTCTTCTGTTTTTCTATAAGTGTCTCTTCCTGATCTTGTTCTGCTTCTTCCATACTGTCCTCTGCTCCGGACACCTCGTTGCCGCTGACAGACACTACGCTGTCCGCATCCGCACTCATCCCGCTGCTCTGCTTCTCATCCATGCTGTCACTGCTTTGTTGTGCCGCCTGCAGATTCCCTGTAACGGCGCCATCCGTGCCTGCCGTCACCTCTGCCACGGCATCTTCCGGCATATCTGCGGCAGTTTCTGCCATTTCCGCTTCTATTGCGGCATTCTCTGCCTGCGCCGCTGCAAAATTTTCCACCGGTGCCGCACTTTCTGCGCCTGTGCTGTATGCTGACTGTGGTGCCGCTGTATCCGCACCGGTGCTGTCTGCCATTTTGGTGCCGCTCATGGTCATATACAGCACTCCCGCCACCACGAAGCAAAGGCAGGCTGCCGCAATGCGGGACACATAGTATAACGGAAATCTGCGTATTTTCCCGTTTGCTTTCCGCTTTTCCGCGCCGTTATTCTGTTCACTCCGATGCAGTAATTCCTCCTCCACACCGGACAGGGCACGAAACAATTTTTCTTCTTTTTCTCTGTTTTGCTCGCTCATCTTCTCTTCCTCTTACAGGACAATTCCCTGCTGTTCCAGATATTTCTGCAGCTTTTTCCTCGTGCGGAACAGGGATGTCTTCACCGTATTCAGATTCATGCCATAACGCTCTGCGATCTGGGCATACTCCTCCACGAACCAGTACCTTCGTAAAAAAACATTACATTCCTGTTCGGAGAGCGTATGCAGGAAAGCATTGATGCTCCGCTCTAACTCCGCTGCTTCCACAATACTTTCCGTATCGTGAGCTGCGGGAATGCATTCCGCCAGTTCATCCAGTGCCATATCCATCGTGCCGTTTCCCCGCTTCTGTGCATGACGCCCCTTCCATCTATCAAACGACAGATTGCGGGTAATTGTTCCCAGAAAAAGCTCCAGACGGTTCGGTTTTTTCGGTGGAATGGCATTCCACGCCCGCATCCACGTATCGTTTAAGCACTCCTCCGTGTCTTCCCTGTCATGTAAAATATGGTAAGCGATGCTGTAACAGTATTTTCCATAGGATTTCTGTGTCTCTGTAATAGCGCGCTCGTCCCGCGCCCAGTAGAGATCCAGTATGGCTGTATCTTCCACAGGTCTCTCCTTTCCAGAAAAGGCACTGCCGCAAATATCTGCAGCAGTGCCCCCATATTCTTCGTGTATCCCGTAATGTCCCCGGCTTCCTAGATCTGGAACTTCTTTGCATTCGCATTGAGCTCGTCTGCGATCACATTCAGCTGTACGGTGGCCTTCCGGCAATCCTCCACGATCTCTGACAGCTGATCCATCGTCGCCGCCGTCTCCTCGGTGCTGGCTGCATTATTCTGGGAGATCTCGGTCAGACTGTCGATCTTGTCCGCTACATCTGTCCGGTATGCTTCGATATGATCCAGCTCTTCGGAGATCACGTTAATCTCACCGACGACATTCTGAACCTCCTGATTCAGGGTGTCGAATACCTCCAGTGTATTGCCCAGCTTCTCATTCTGCTGGTGGATCTCGCCGACTACGCCATTCATAATCTCTACGCTCTGGTTGGAATTGCTGATCAGGTTCTCCACGATGCCGCGGATCTTGTCTGCGGATTCCTTGGACTGGTCTGCCAGACCACGGATCTCTTCCGCTACGACTGCGAAGCCTCTGCCCATCTCACCGGCTCTCGCTGCCTCAATGCTGGCATTTAATGACAGCAGGTTGGTCTGGTTCGCAATACCTGCGATGATATCGGTAGCTGCCTGAATCGCCTGTGCGGACTCGTTGGTGATATTGGTCTGCTCCTGCACCTGATCCACCGACTGCTGTGTATGAGAGCTGATCTTCAACAGTTCCTTCAGGGTGCTGTCCACGGTGGCATTGCTTTCCTTCATGTTGGCTGCGCTGCTACTCAGTACGTTCACACTGTCTGCTGTGCGGTTCAGCGCATTGCTCATATCGTTCATGCTCTCGCTGACCTTCTGGGTGTCTGCCGCCTGAGTGGTAGCGCCCTGCGCAATCTCGTTGACCGCGGTATTGACTGCGGAAATAGACTGTCCGATACTGTCAAAATTGCTCGAAAAAGTTCCGGTGAATTCATCCATCTCTTGCATGGAACTGTGGATATTGGTAATGATCCGGGAGAAGCCTACCACAACGGAATGCACCGCTCTGGCAATTTTGCCGACTTCATCGGTTCTGTTTACCAGCTTCGTGGAGATATCAAAATTCAGCCTGCCTTCAGCCACCTGATCCAGATTGCTGACCACACCAAGCAGTGCTCTGGAAATCAGACGTACGACTAAAATCGTACTGATACAGAAGATCAGTGCCAGCACATACATAAAGATCGTATTGGATCTCACAATGCCGGAATACAGTTCTTTCACGTGCTCCACCGGGATCGCCACTGCCAGAGCCCCCGCTGTCTTGCCGTCGGTTCCGGTAATCGGTGTCAGATATGCATAATATCTGGTATCCCCCAGCTTCAGGGAAGTGTCAAAATATTCCGATCCTGACAGTACTTTGGATGCCACAGAATCACTCAGTACGATGCCGGAATAGTCAAAGCTTGCTGCTGCCGCTTCCTTGTCCCAGAACAGTACCACATCTACGTTGGTATTGCTCGTGAAATTCTGGAAAAAGCTCTGATTCTCTGTAAAATTGATCTCGCCCTTGCAGAGACTGCCGTTCTCATAACGGAAGCCCTCCCCAGAAGCGCTGTCCAGATTCAGCCGCATCGCATATTCCGTAGCAGCCAGCTCTTCCTTCACAAGCGTTTCCGCGGTGTTGTTGCCGACTGCCTTCAATGCCAGCATCGCAAAAAATATGATGACCAGCATCGGCATCAGTACCATCGCGAGGATCTTGACGATCAGATTTGCTCCCTTTTTCCCCTTGAGATCTTTCATGTTGTCCAGTGAGACAGTTTCCCCTTCTGTCTGTTCCTGTTTTACCGCTTCTGCCATAGATAAAATAACCTCCTTTGTACCATTATGACCTTTGTATATTCTTTCTAAAATGGACTGCCGGGAACAGCCCCTGACAGCTTAATAGATAAAAAGATTATAACGCACTCCGGTTGAAAAAGCTATTCTTTTTGTGCTTTTCCCTCCTGAATGAGGTCTTTGATCACCTCTCCACCGATGATCAGCCCCGCCACGGAAGGGACAAAGGAAATACTGCCCGGAATTGCTCTCCGGTCGGTGCATTTATGGACGGTGCCGGGAGGACAGACGCAGCCCGTCCGGCAGCTGGTTTCCATAGTTTCGAGAGGCTTCAGGGAAGCTTCGGTAGAGTAGACAACCTTCAGTTTTTTCACACCGCGTTTTTTCAGCTCTCTGCGCATGACCTTTGCCAGCGGGCACATGGTAGTCTTATAGATGTCCGCCACACGGAACTGTGTGGGGTCAAGCTTATTGCCGGCACCCATACAGCTGATGACAGGGACTCCGGCCTCCTTTGCGCGCAGGATGATCTCGATTTTTGCAGTCACAGTGTCCACGGCATCCACGACGTAATCGTACTGGGAAAAATCAAACTGATCGGCAGTCTCCGGGAGATAGAAGCATTTATGTCCTACCACCTGTGCCTCAGGATTGATCAGATGAATCCGCTCCTCCATGACATCTACTTTGTATTTGCCGATCGTCTGACGGGTAGCGATGATCTGGCGGTTGATATTCGTCAGACAGACCTTGTCATCGTCAATGAGATCAAAGGCGCCAACTCCGCTGCGGGCAAGGGCTTCGACGACATAGCCGCCGACTCCGCCAATCCCGAAGACGGCGACACGGGCGTGGTAAAGACGCTGCATGGCATCTTTGCCGAGGAGTAATTCGGTTCTGGAAAATTCGTTTAACATAGATGTAGATTCCTTTTCTTATAACTATATTTAACTATATTGCACGCAGCTGTGCTGTCCCCCTTTCATCCAGCACAGCAAACACCGCACGGTCAGGGAACCGGATCGTGAAAATTCCAAGTATAAAAAAACATGGGAACTTAAAGGTTCCCATGCTTTAGCTTATTTTTATTGTTCCTACTAGTATACTGGGAATACTCTCGTAAGAGTATATCACATCTTTAGAGATTGTCATAGAGTCCCTGAATAAAATTTTTCACCTGGAGGTTGTTCTCAGGCGTGGTATCTTCGAGGGTAGCATGGATGTAGGGTTTGCGCTCTTTCATGAACTTAAGGATGGAGGTGTAGTCCATCTGTCCGAGACCGCAGCCTACGGATCTAAGCTTCCCATCTTCGGGAATAAAATCCTTCAGGTGTACCATGGCTACATCCGGTCCCAGCAGATCAATGGCTTCGTCCACAATTGCTACCTGATCCTTGTAATTACAATAATCCAGCAGATTCACCGGATCCAGAATGATCTGAAGGTTGGGCGAATTGATCTCATCCAGCACTCTTCTCGCTCTGGCGGGATTGTAGACAATATGCTTCCATACCGGCTCGATGGCCATGACCACACCCATCTGCTCGGCATATTTTACGACGGGACGTAAGTTGGTGATAAAGGTCTGCAAAGCCTCTTCACCATGGCATTCGGGTACTGCGGTATAAGTCTCGTTGGGAGCACCGGTCTCGGTTCCCACCACACCGCAGCCAAGCCACGAAGCAAAACGGATATGTGCCATATAGCGGTGGGTGATCTTCGCAAGCTGCTCCGGATTGGGATTTGCCAGATTCAGATAACATCCAAGCACCGCAACATCCACCTGATTTTTCGCAAATACATTTTTCATATACATAGCAAGTCCCGGGGTCAACGCCTCATCGGTAGTGGGAAACTCGGTGATCACCTTACCGGGTGCCAGATGTCCGCAGGCAAAGCCAAGCTCATGGACATTGGCAATACGCTCCTCAAAAGGAAGCTTTTTCGTATCATGTAAACGGATTCCTAACTGCATAATTTCCTCCATTCCAGGTTCAGGTCTGATCTTCCTGATCCTGCTTATCATCAACGCCGGATCAGCTCATCCACGCCTTCCAGCTCGTAAGCCTCTCCAACCTGTCCTTCGATTTTTACGTTATCCAGGGTCAATTTTGCAACATTTCTTGCAAAAAGTCCTCTCTTACTACTTTTTTCTACACCATCCGACATGGCAGGTACATCACATTTTGCGTCCTCGGCATAGCTGATGGAGATGTTCTTCATATAGATTTCTTCGATCTTCTGCTCCGGAAGTCCGTCAAAATAAGCTGCTGCCACATGGCAGTTGGTGCAATCCATATTTTCAAATACCATTTTTTTCACCTGCGGTGTTCTGTCATCCACGGGGTAGACATCTCTGGACTGTACATAGGTGGTCTTGCCGTCTGGGTCGCAGAAATAGAAGCAGTTGACCACAAGCGGTGTCATCACATGATCCAGGGTCAGATTCCGGAAAATGATGTTGCTTAAAATCGCATCTTTTCCTCTGCCGCGACGGGTTTTGATACGCAGGCCTCTGTCCGTATGACGGAAAATGCAGTCCTCCACCGTCAGATTTACCACACCGCCTGCCATCTCGCTGCCCAGAGTTACGGCACCGTGGCCGTTCTCCATCAGGCACTGGCGGATGTGGATGTTCTCGGAAGGAGTTTTGTGCTTTTTGCCCATGTAGATCTTGCCGCTCTTGACTGCAATACAGTCATCTCCCAGGGAGAAACGCACGCCCAGGATCTCCACATTTTTACAGGACTCGGGATCCAGTCCGTCGGTGTTAGGCGAATCGCTGGGATTCTGCACCGTCACACCGATGAATTTCAGATCGTTGCTGAAATAGGGATGCAGGGTCCAGGAAGGAGAATTGCAGAAGGTCACTCCCTGTAAAGTTACATTTTTACATCCGCTGATGAAAAACAGTCTCGGGCGGAACGCAATGTTCATGACCTTGGGGTCCTTCCACCAGTTTTCCTTGGAAGCATTGCCGTTGATCTTACCCTGTCCGTAGATTACCACGTCTTCTGCACCGATACCGCAGATGATGCCGGAGAACATAGGTAAGGGATTGCCCTCCCAGGTACCAAGATTGTACTCGTCGGTCTCATCGTAGCTCTGCAGCATACCGGGAAATACAGGGAATTTCTCTCTGTCGGTAAATGCCTTAAGCTCCGCACCCTCTGCCAGTTCGATACGGATGTGGCTTTTTAAGAACAGACTGGTAATGCGGTAGGTTCCTGCTGGAAAATACACTCTGCTGTTCACCGGGCATGCCATAATGGCAGCCTGGATAAAGTGGGTATCGTCGTGCTCACCGTCACCTTTGGCACCGAATCTGGTCACATCCAGGGTCACATACTCGTAATCTGTCTTGAAAGATACTTCACCCTGCTTTTCACCGTTCACATAAGCTTCCACCACATATTTCTGATCCGGCTTTAAATCAAACAGGGAAGTAATGGTCTTCTCTGTGGTCAGAGTAGTCTCACCGTTTAATCGTAATTCTATGGGCTGTTTTGTAAAATATCTGCCGCCGTCCGCGATCTCAATAGTCGCACTACGGGCAGTATGCATAATATGTCTGATTTCCATGCACTGTTTCCTCTCGTTTCTACCTCATGCACATCTGATATTTTTCCGCTAACAATAAATATTCCGCACATGCCTTCTGTACAGCATCGCAGAATACCTTTTGGGATGTATCATCCATGGCAAATTTTTTCTCTTTTACATCGTAGTACTGCTCCAGCATACGCTTCACCGCACTGCGGAAATCATCCAGAAGCTCTCTGTAATTCTCATAGATCTCCGGGCTGATCTGTTCCACCGTATGAAGCAGTGCTGCGGTGTAATCCGCGCCGTTTTCCGCGGTGAATTCGCTCTCCGCATGCTTTTTTAACACACGCATCTGCGCCATGATATCCGGATAGCCTTCCTTTTTATTCTCGGTGGTCTCATATGCCGCATATGCGGGATATACCAGATCCGCAGCCTGATAGATGTTCCTGCATCCCGCATCTGCCTGCACCCTTTTTAAGTCAAAGATGCCTTCCTCCGTACGGGGAAGTGCCTTGATTTCCTGAATTGTCATAGTTCCTCCTATATAACAAAGGCGTTCTCCTGCACGTTTATTGTAACAAAAGAACGCCGTTTTGTGTATGATCTTTTACAGAGTTACACCCTGCTTGAAAATAGCCATATCATGGAAGCCTGCTGCCTCGCTGCATACCTGCCTGCCGGAAGCGGTCTCCACTACCAGATCAAACAAAGCCTTAGTCTCCTCTTCCATGGTCTTATCCTCTACCAGTACGCCGGCATTGAAATCGATCCAGTTGGACTTTTTGCCTGCCAGGCGGGAGTTGGTAGCGATCTTCATGGTAGGAACCGGAGATGCGAAAGGAGTTCCGCGTCCCGTGGTAAACAGTACGATATGTGCTCCTGCGGCTGCCAGTGCGGTAGCTGCTACCAGATCGTTGCCCGGTGCTGACAGAAGGTTCAGTCCCGGAGTCTTCACGGTGTCACCATACTGCAGTACGCCCTTGACCAAAGCGCTGCCGGACTTTTGGGTACAACCTAAGGACTTATCCTCCAGAGTGGAGATACCGCCCTTTTTGTTACCCGGGGAAGGATTCTCGTAGATGGTCTGATTGTGGCTCTTGAAATAGTTCTTGAAGTCATTGATCAGATCTACGGTCTGGTGGAACAGTTCCTCATTGGCGCAACGGTTCATCAGAATGGTCTCTGCTCCGAACATCTCGGGAACCTCGGTCAGAATGGTAGTACCACCCTTGGAGATCAGCAGATCGGAGAAGCGTCCTACTAAGGGATTTGCGGTAATGCCGGACAGTCCGTCACTGCCGCCGCACTTCATGCCGATGACCAGCTTGCTGACGCTGATGGGTTCTCTCTCGAACCTGGAAGCATACTCGATCAGACCCTTGATGATCTCTACGGAGTCTGCGATCTCATCCTCGTGCTCCTGGCACACCAGGAATTTCACACGGTTCTCATCATAATCGCCGATATAAGGCTTCAACACATCAATGTTGCTGTTCTCACAGCCCAGTCCCAGTACCAGAACACCGCCTGCATTGGGATGGTTGATCAGGTCTGCCAGAATCTTACGGGTATGCTCCTGATCGTCACCCATCTGGGAACATCCGTAAGGATGAGGGAATGCAATAACTTCTTCCACGCTGCCTTTAACAAATGCATTGGCCTGCTTTGCGATGGCGGTTGCCACGTTGTTGACACAGCCAACGGTGGGGATGACCCAGATCTCGTTACGAACGCCTACTTTACCGTTGGGACGGTTGAAGCCCATGAAAGTAACATCTTCTGTCTTCTTCTCCTCTACGGGAGTAGGATTGTAGGTATACTCCAGCAGATCGCCCAAAGCTGTCTTTACATTATGGGTATGGATCCAGCTACCCTCTGCGATGTTCTCCTTGGCATTACCGATACGGTAACCGTATTTGATGACCTCGCCGCCTTCGGGAATGTCAACAATTGCCATCTTATGTCCTGCGGGGATCTCTTCTCTGGCGGTAACGGTCTTAGAACCGCCACCGGCAGAGACTGTGATCTTCTCACCGGCAGGAATCGTATTTAATGCTACGACTACATTATCATTGTCATTAATCTTTAAGAAATCTTGCATAATGCTGCCCTCATGCCATTTGCCTTAATATCATCCAGGTATGCTACGACTGCATCGGTAAGTCCGGGAACCTTGTTCAGATCCTGACCGAAGAAGTCTTCATTGCCCAGGAAGGAAGTTACAAAAGTCTTAGTGTCCTTCTCACAATTTGCTGCGAAGAACTCCAGAACTGCCTTATCATCCATGATGTTGTATTCCTGACCGTCTCTGTGTCCGATCAGAGCCTTATCGCGGATCTCGGTGCCATGATAGAATGCCATCAGTGCTGCGATGGAAAAGGTCAGATGAGCGGGAAGCTTACCGGTCTTCTCAACATAGCCAAGCAAACTGGGCATACATCTTGCTCTCCACTTAGATACGGAATTTAAGGAGATAGCAAGCAGTGCATGATCTACATAAGGGTTGTCGAAACGGTTAACGACCTCACCTGCGAACTGCTTCAGTTCCTCCTCAGGCAGAGACAGGGTAGGGATTACTTCGTCGTAAATGGTCTTCAGCATGAAGTTACGGATATCGTCGTCATGCATGGACTGTCTTACGATGTCGTTGCCGCACAGATAAGAAGCCAGTACGAAAGAGGTATGCGCACCGTTTAAAATACGAACCTTTCTCTGCTTGTAAGGCTTCTGGTTGTCAGTGAAGATAACAGGAAGTCCTGCATCGGGAAGGGGGAACTCCTTGCTGATATCCTTAGCGGACTCAATAACCCACAGAGCGAACGGCTCACCGGTTACCATGATATGGTCTTCGTAACCCAGCTTCTCCCACTCTTCCTGTTCCGTGGCACGGGGATAACCGGTAATGATACGGTCAACCAGAGTAGATGTGAATACACATGCCTCATCTACCCACTTCTTGAACTCATCGCCCAGACCCCACAGCTCGATCAGCTGCATTACGCACTTCTTCAGCATAATACCGTTGTCATCGATCAGCTCTACGGGAAGCATTACCAGACCCTTGCTCATATCCCCCTGAAAGGTCTCGAATCTGTGATATAAGAACTTGGTCAGCTTACCGGGGAAAGTCTTGGGAGGCTCTAACTCGAACTTATCGGTATCATCATATACGATACCTGCCTCAGTGGTATTGGATACTACGAAACGTAAGGTATCGATCTCGGCAAGTCCCATGTACTTGTCATATTCATTATAAGTGTCTACTGCATCTGCAACGCTGGTTACGATTCTATTGATGATCTTGGCTTCACCGTTCACATTACCGCGAAGGGATACAGTGTACTGGCAATCCTGCTTGTGGAACATATCCAGATTGCCGAACTCGATGGGTTTGATCAGAACGATGTCTCCGTCGAACTTACCCTGCTCGTTGGCGATATCGATCATGTAATCTACGAATCCACGTAAGAAATTACCCTCACCGAACTGTACGACCTTGATAGGTCTCTCCTTTTTACCGGTCTTTGCCTTGTTTAAGATATCCATTTTGTCCTCCATTCTACGCATAGCGTATCCTATCTGCACCGTCTTACGGCACTCTGTTCCCTGCACTTACCTTCCCAATCGCCTCTTGGCAATTACGTTTTCAACGCGGTGGTGTTTTGGGTTCTGAATTGTACAAAGTTTATGTAAGTACTTTCATGATTCATTTTACTTCAAAAAAGCTGTTTCGTCAATCACCAAAAACAGAAACTTATTTTTTTCTCAAACCATTGATTTTATCAGCAATATTTCACTTTGATAATTTTTTGGCATATGAAAAATTGAAAAAGCATCTTGAAAAAAGAGAAGTCTTTCGTTATAATTCAGATATAGCTTTTTATGTAACTACTTACAGTTTTCTTACAAATTCTGTTACATAGAAGCGGAGAGGAATCCGCAGATGACAATTTACGATATTTCTGAGAAGGCCGGTGTCTCTATTGCTACTGTTTCCCGCGTATTAAATGGAAGCAATAATGTAAGCGAGAAAACCAAGAAAAAAGTTTTGGACGTAATCAACCAGTATGAGTACACTCCCAACGCATTTGCCAGAGGGTTAGGGCTCAACACTATGAAGACCATCGGTATCATGTGTGCCGACAGTTCGGATCCATATCTTGCCAAGGCGATCTACTATATCGAGCAGAAGCTTCGTGCCAACGGTTATGACAGCATCCTGTGTTGTACCGGTTACAACCTGGATACCAAGGCAAGCTCCATGAACCTTCTGATCACGAAAAAAGTAGACGGCATTATATTGGTAGGTTCCAACTTCATCTACGAGAAGGAAGAAGACAACAAATACATTACGGATGCCGCTGTGCAGGTTCCTGTGATGCTGTTGAATGCTGCAATGGATGCTCCGAATGTGTACAGTGTTGTCTCGGATGATTTTACTTCCATGTATGACGCTACCCTGGAGATGATCCGTTCCGGTGTGAAAGATATTCTGTATTTCTATAATTCTACTTCCTACAGTGGTAAGAAAAAGCTGGCAGGCTACCGTGCCGCCATGGAAGAAAAGGGACTTCTCACCAACGGAAGCTTCCTGCAGCTCTATCAGGGTTCCCATGAGGACATTCCCGCTATGGCAGAACAGCTGATCAAGCTGCACACAAAAGGCATCACTTTCCACGGTGTTATCGCCGCTGACGACTCTCTGGCACTGGGTGCCATGAAATACGGGCGTGAAATGAGACTCCGCATTCCGGAAGATCTGTCGATCATCGGTTATAATAATTCCATGCTGGTGAACTGCTGTGATCCGGAACTGACCAGTATCGACAATAAATTAGAGACGCTCTGCCAGCATCTGATCACAACTCTGATGGGTGTGCTTGGCGGAAACGAGATGCCGAAAAAGACCGTATTCTCCGGGGAACTGATAAAACGCGGCACCACAAAATAATTTTTTTCATCAATGACAGCAATGGGGGTAGCTGAAAATACCCTTTTTAGTATATTTATGGAGGAATTTAAAATGAAAGCATTTATGGACAAAGACTTTCTGTTAGAGACCGAGACAGCCAGGAAGCTGTTCCACGACTACGCAGAAAAAACACCGATTCTGGATTACCATTGCCATATCAATCCCAAGGAGATCGCTGAGGACCGCCAGTTCGACAACATCACCCAGGTATGGCTGGGCGGCGACCACTACAAGTGGCGTTTCATGCGTTCCTGCGGTGTTGACGAGAAGTACATCACCGGTGACGCATCCGATTACGAGAAGTTCTGCAAATGGGCAGAGTGCCTGGGCAAGGCTATCGGCAACCCCTTATTCCACTGGAGCCATCTGGAGTTACAGAGATACTTCGGTTACAACGGCGTTCTGAACAAAAACACTGCTGACGAAGTATGGAACCTGTGCAATGAGAAGCTCCATCAGCCTTCCATGAGCGTTCGTAACCTGATCAAGCAGAGCAACGTTACATTGATCTGCACCACCGATGATCCTATCGATTCTCTGGAGTGGCACAAGAAGCTGGCTGCAGATGATACTTTCGATGTAAAGGTTCTGCCCGCTTGGAGACCCGACAAGGCTATGAACATCGAGAAACCCGATTATCTGGATTATCTGGAGAAGCTGGCTGCCGCTGCCGGCATGACCGAGATCAACTCTTTTGCAAGCTTAAAGGCAGCTCTGAAGAACCGTATGGCATTCTTCGCATCCATGGGTTGTAACGTATCCGACCATGCATTAGAGTATGTAATGTACTATCCTGCTTCCGACGATGAGCTGGAAGAGATCTTCTTAAAGAGACTGAACAAGATGGTTCTGACCAAGGACGAGGAACTGAAATTCAAGACCGCCTTCATGCTGTTCGTAGGCCGCGAATATCATAAGCTCGACTGGGCTATGCAGCTGCACTACGGTTGTAAGCGTGACAACAACACCCTGATGTTCGAGAAGCTGGGTCCCGATACCGGTTACGACTGTATCAACAACTACGCTCCTTCCGCTCAGATGGCAGACTTCCTGAACGCTCTGATCGTAAGTGATGAGCTTCCCAGAACTGTCATCTACAGCCTGAATCCTAACGACAATCAGGCTATCGGTACCATCCTTGGATGTTTCCAGGATTCCACCGCTGTTGCCAAGATCCAGCAGGGTTCTGCATGGTGGTTCAATGATCACAAGACCGGCATGCAGGATCAGATGATCTCCCTGGCTAACCTGGGTAATCTGTCCGGATTTGTAGGAATGCTGACCGACTCCAGAAGCTTCCTGTCCTACACCAGACATGAGTATTTCCGCCGTATCCTGTGCAACCTGATCGGTAACTGGGTAGAAAGCGGCGAGTTCCCCGCAGATTACGACACTCTGTCCGAGATTGTAACCGACATCTCCTACAACAACGCAAAGAGATACTTCAAGTTCCCTCTGGCATAAGAGATAAGACGATAAGCCCCCGGTGATGAACCGGGGGCTTATTTTGTATTTTTTCTATTATTTTTATTTTCCAAACAGTGTGCTCAGAATCCCTCTCTTGATGACCTGGGCGCCGGTGTTGATGAGTTGACGCTCAATCTGGGCCTGTCGGCGTTCCGCTGCCTTTTCCTTCTTTTTTTGGGCAGCTTCCCACTCCTTCTGTTTCTGCTTCACAGCGGATTCCTGGAGCTTTGCCTGCTGCTTCGCCAAAGCTTCCTTGTCCTTCTCCAGCTGGGCGCGCTCTGCTGCCAGCTGTTGTGCCTTTGCCTCGTGTTCTATGGTGTCTGTCAGTACTTCGTAGGCGGAAATATTGTCCACTGCTTCATCGTAGCGTCCCATGCCGTCCCGCGCCATCAGGCTCCGGCGCTCCGTCTCGTCCACCGGTCCCATAAAGCTCTGAGGACAGATGATGGAGGTACGCTGGGCGATGCCGGGCACGCCGTTCTCATCTAAGAAGGATGTCAGCGCTTCTCCCACACCTAACTCCATGATGACTTCCTCTGCCTTAAAAGCCGGGTTGGCCCGCAGAGACTGTGCTGCCGCCCGGACAGCCTTCTGCTCCGCAGGGGTATACGCCCGGAGGGCATGCTGTACCCGGTTGCTTAACTGCGCCAGTACGGAATCAGGGATATCACTGGGGCTCTGGGTCACGAAATAAATACCCACACCCTTGGAGCGGATCAGCTTCACCACCTGCTCGATCTTCTGAACCAGTACTTTCGGTGCATCGGCGAACAGTAGATGTGCCTCATCGAAGAAAAATACCAGCTTCGGCTTCTCCAGATCTCCCGCCTCGGGAAGCTTTTCGAACAGTTCCGACATCATCCATAACAGGAAGCTGGCATATAACGTAGGATTCTGCACCAGCTTTACACAATTCAGCACATTGACGATACCTTTACCGTACACATCCGTACGCATCCAATCATAAATATCCAGATCCGGTTCTCCGAAAAAGAGATCTCCGCCCTGATTCTCCAGGGGCAGTAACGCCCGCAGGATACCGCCCACGGACTGCTTGGAGATACTTCCGTAGGTGGTCAGGTAGTCATCCTTGTGTTCTGCCACATAATTCAGCAAAATACGCAGATCCTTTAAGTCGATCAATAAAAGCCCCTTGTCATCCGCGATCCGGAAGACAATATTTAGTACTCCTTCCTGCGCAGCGGTGAGCCCCAGGATGCGGGATAACAGCTCCGGTCCCATATCGGAGATGGTGGCTCTCACGGGATGTCCGCCCTCCTGATAGATATCCCAGAAACAGACCGGATAAGCCTTATAGGAAAAGCTGTCACGGATACCGAATTTATTAATTCTCTTGTCCATGGACTCCGAAGCCACACCCGCCGTGGCAATGCCGGAGACATCTCCCTTGACATCACATAAAAATACCGGAACTCCCGCGTCCGAAAATGATTCCGCCATAGCTTTCATAGTAATGGTCTTGCCGGTGCCACTGGCTCCCGCGATCAGTCCATGACGGTTACTCATACTTAGCTGCATATTCACACGCCGGCCATCTGCCAGTCCCATATAGATCTGTCCGTCTGTATACATTGTCGTCCCTCATCCTCTCTTTTTATTATCTGCTATTTTCCGCCGACAGACTTCACACCGCTTCATCACATCTGTCATTTCATTGAAATCCGTAATCTCTCGATCCTTGTTCTGTTCTTATTATCTTCTACTATATCGCAAGAGCACCGTCCAGTGCAATCCCCTGAGAGGAAATTTACCATTCCATTGTAATCCAGACATACCTTTTGGTATGACAATTCATAATTCTCTATCATACAAAAGAGACTGCCATGTTTCCACAGCAGTCTCCAAACAAATTCTATCTTATTTCCGCCTCAGATATTATAAGTCTATACCGGAAGTACGATTCTGACCTTATACTTTGATATCATATTTTTCGACAGTCACATCCGGAACATATTACAGTCCGCTGTCATAAGTGATACCGTGAGATTCAGGCATCCCCCACAGATACCGTCCCATTCCCACATTTCACCGTATTGTCCGCCGCTGTGGTCAAATACCGATGCAAAGCTCCAATGCTCCAAATCCTCCGAAGTATAGAGCTACGCTTGTCCCCCACCGGTCACGGAACGGTTCGCCATCAACGCATAATATCGGTCGTTCTCTTTCCAGATCTTTGGATCCCGAAAATCTTCCCGGCTACATCCTTCCGGAAGCATATCGGAAGTAATCACCGGATTGTCTGCAAGCTTATGATAGGTCTCTCCGTCTCCGATGGCGATTGCCTGTTGCTGTCGCATACGGGAGAGTCCGTCTGCGTCAGTTTCCAGCATTACCTCTGTGTACATCAGCACATGACCTTTCTCTGTCTCCAACGCCGAACCGGAGAAGTAGCCTCCGGCATCATAGACTTCATCCGGTGCCCTCGCGCAGGGAAGCAGCTCCCAGCTGATGATATCATCCGTCCGGTAATGCGCCCAGTGCATCGATCCCCACTGAGTACTGTATGGGTGGTACTGACAGAACAGATGATATTTTCCTCCATACTAGGAAAAACCGTTTGGGTCATTAATCCAGCCCACCGGAGCTGTCACATGGAACGTAGGACGTGCACCTACTGCCTACTTTGCCATTTTTGCTGCATACTCCCGTGCTTTTTTAATAATTCACTCATAATATCAGCCTTTCACTGCACCGATCACCGTTCCACGGATCAAGTATTTTTGTAAGAATGGATATGCAGCCACTACTGGAATCACACCGACAACCGCAATTGCCATGCGCACCGAGGTACTCGGCAGCGCACCTGTGGTTCCACCTGATACGATACCCGCTGCTGCCCCGGAATTCAAGTACTGGATATTATTCATGAGCCGGATCAGCAGGTTCTGGATGCTGTACAACCCCGGATCATTGATATAATACAGACCATTGATCCAGTCATTCCAGTATGCCAGCCCTGTAAAAAGACCGACCGTTGCAATCACCGGCACCGATAGCGGAACAATCACCCGACGGAACGTCAGAAACTCTGACGCCCCGTCAATCCTGGCTGCCTCCACCAGTGCATCTGGGATATTGTTGCTGTAATAATTGCGGATCAACAAGATATTAAACGCATTCATCAGATAGCTCGGGATGATCAGCGCCCATATCGTATCCTTGATATGGAAGAATTTTGTCCACATCATGTAGGACGGAACAATTCCTCCGGAAAACAGCATTGTAAAAAATACCAGAAATGAGAAAATATTTCTGTATTTGAAATCTTTCCGAGACAACGGATAGGCAAATGTTGTGGACAGCACAAGGCTTGCCAGTGTTCCGATCACTGTAACGAGAATGGAGATCTTATACGCACGGAGCATCATCACCGACTGCTTCAATAAGTAGACATATGCCTCCAGACCATATTTTTGCGGGAAAAAGCGATAACCGTTTGCCAGCAACGTCGTCTCATCCGTAAAGGATGCCACGATAATCAGTATAATCGGCAGGATACAGACAATGGCGAGGATTAGTAAAACCACAAAAGCAAAGCTGCGAAATATTTTTTCACTGTTCAGTTTCCTTTTCATCTTCCCCGTCACCTCCTAGAATAATGCATTATCCGGGTCAATACGGCGCACTGCCAGATTTGACAACAACACCAGTATAAATCCGACCACGGACTGGTACAAACCTGCCGCTGACGCCATTCCGATATCATTAAGTTTCATCAATCCACGGTACACGTAGGTATCGACGGTCTGAGTCGCCGGGTACAGTGCTCCAGAATCCATGGGTACTTGAAAAAACAGTCCGAAATCCGAGTAAAAAATCCGTCCAATTGCCATAAGTACCATAATGATCACCGTCGGCTTCAATAGTGGCAGAATGATATAGCGTATCTCCTGCAGCTTGTTCGCCCCGTCAATCCGGGCTGCCTCTTTGATACTGCTGTCAATCCCCGCGATGTTGGACATATAGACGATCGACTGGTATCCCATGGATTTCCATAGATAGACCAATACGAGAATAATTACCCAGTAAAACGGTGTTCCGTACCAGTTAATGCCATCCTTGCCTGCTGCCTCCAAAATTGCCTTGTTAATATAGCCATTGTCAGAGCTTAAGAAGGCAAACACAATATAGGAGATGATGACCCATGACAGCAGATACGGAAGGATCAGTGCCGACTGGAACAGCCGTGCAGAGATTCTTTCCCCCAGTTCACACAGTAGGATTGCGATAAAGATAGCAAATATCGTCCCCAACACAATGAACGCCACATTATATAGCAATGTATTTCTCGTCATGATCAATGCATCTTTTGTCTTGAACAAAAAACGGAAGTTCTGCAGTCCGATCCAGTCACTCTTAAAAATACCCTTCACATAATCAATATTCTTGAAGGCGATAAACACACCAAACATAGGAATATAATTATTGATCAGCAGGTACAGTAATCCTGGAAGCAAAAACAGCAGATACATCAGATTCTTTTTTCGGTTCTTTTTTTTCTGTATTGTGCTTGCCATTCCTTGCTGCCTCCGTTATTGCTGTGCCGCCCAGGCATCCAGCTGCTTCTGTTTCTCCGCGATGATTGCATCCAGTCCAGCATCCTTCAATGCCGCCTGGAACTTCGGAAGTTCGGTTTCAGGATCAATGCTGCCCCATACCAGTCCGGGGAGATACTGGTTAATCACATTAGTCACTGCGGTATACTCTGTCTTTACAGAAGAATTATCAAAAGTAAATCCGAATGCCGGAGAGGTTTTGGATTCATGATTCTCACGATACATCAGGTCATTATTGTCCGCAGGGGTACCCTGATGTACCAACTGTTTAAACTGGCTGCCTACCACACCACAGGAAAACTGTGCGGTATAGGGAACCGTATTTGCATCAAGACCATCCGGGAATACCATCTCACGGTCACTTACTTTAACATAATCTCTGCCTTCCAGTCCGAAGACGATCAGATTTACTACATCCGGATCGGTGTAGGTCAGATTAAGGAAATCCAACGCCTTGTCAGGGTTCTTACACTGGGAGGAGATACACCAGGTTACCGTATTGACCGCTGTGGTATCCAGGTATGGCTGTGCCAGTCTCACATATCCCATGTCATAACCACACATGGAGCTTGCTTCCTGTACACCATAATTACCTGCCTGGTTGCCAATGAACGAAAAAGCTTTTCCGGCTGCTACAGTCTCCTGCGGGCTTGCTGTAGTCGTAGCAGAGTCCTTCATCACATAGCCTTTTTCGTACCAGTCACGCATCAATTCCACTTTTTCTTTGAATTGGTCGCTTGCGTAAAGATTCTTTACGGTCATATCATCACCGATAAGAACCGCCCCCATAGGCTTTGCCCAGGAATCCGTAAGATAATCCACATCAAAATCCTTAAAAGTATGGATCAGTTCCAGTCCCCCGGCACCACCTGCCAGTGCAGACATATTCGGATATGCCGCAGCTACCTTTTCATAGATGGGCGTCAGGTCTTCAATACAGGTCACCTCGGAAAAGTCCAGTCCCAGTTCATCTGCAATATCTTTTCTATAATAGAGATTCGGAGCCAGTGCGATACCTTTGTCCGCAGGAATGCCGTAGATTCTGCCGTCCTTGGACGTTGTTTTAAGAAACTCTTCGCTAACCTGATCCACCGCGCCCTGCGCATGATCCGAAATCAGATCCGTGATATCATATACCTGATTGTTGGAGATATAAGTATTCAGTTCGCCTACGGTATTGAAAATATCGATCTGCTCCCCACTTGCCATCGCCAGACTGACCTTCTGTGCCTGCTCACTGGCTGCCAGTGGCATCAACTCTACCTCTACACCAATCTTCTCTCGCGTAATCTCATTGATTGCATTTTCCACGGATACTCTGGCATCCTCATCCGGGATCCGGTCCATCGTCCAGTAGGAATACACAATTTTTGTATAATTGCCGCTGCTCTCTGCGCTCTGGCTTCCCACGGTCTGGTCTGCGGCACTGCCAGTTGCTCCGCTGTTATCCTGTGTACCGCATCCCGCCGTGGTCAGAGCGAAGATCGTTGCCATCCCAAGTGCCAACAATTTCTTTGTATTTGTCCTGTTCTTCATAAGTAACCTCCATTTTTCAAATTCAGTTTGCAATGCGATAAACGTTTATCTGATATTGTCATCTTAACAAATCCGTACTTCTCTTTTCTATCGCGAACAAGTCATCCTTTTTCAAAAATAAGGTTTTTGTGATCTTACTATAAATAAGAAAACGGCTCCCCTGCCTCCACAAAGTGGATCGGGATCCCCGGTGCCAGCGGCTGCAGCCACTCCGGCAGATACTTCATCCCCGCTTCCTCGGTGCGATTATGCCCCGGAATAATCAGCGCCTTCTGCATCCCGAGCATGGAAGCATCCCGTACGTAAGCGCAGATCGTCCACTCCAGAATCTCGCCGCAGATCAATACATCGAGGCTCTCCCGCTCCATCAGCTCCATGGGCATAGCTTCCCGTCCCAGTCCGAGACTGCCTCCTCCGACGAGGATGCCAACACGCTCCACCGAAGTCTCGGGATCTCCCACAATCTGCATCACATCCATATGGAGCTTACGCTTCAGCTCTTTCGCCAGCGCCCGTACCGTTGTCTTCGGAATCTGATAGCACATATCCGCCTGTTTCAAAATATTGCGATCCGTTCCCCGCATTTTGGCAATCCGGTAATCCTCCCAGCCCAGCTCCCGCAGCAGTCCGCGGTAGATACCATCCCCCTCTGTCGCCATATGCAGATAGTCATGAAAACGCCATACGCAAATTCCGCATTGCAGCAACAGCTGTCTTTTTTCAAAATAGACTGGATCCTGTGCCAGCCAGTCTCTCTCATCATCCCCGGTAAAATACGTCGGTTCATGGGTTATGATCAGATTTGCTCCCACCCGGTATGCCTCACGGATTACATCCACCGTCGCCATAAATGTCGTAACAATCCCCGTAATCTCTGCCTGTGGATCTCCTTCTATAACTTGGTCACATGTTCTGTCCAAAGGCTCCACCCCGCATTTCGCGATAATACGATCAATTAATTCCTGTACTTTCATCTTTTGTCCTTTCTCCGGCTTTTTTGTATTCATTCGGTCTCATACCGGTAACCTTTTTAAATATTGTGGAAAAATAAGCAAAATTATCAAAACCTACAAGCTGCGCTACCTCGCTGACTCTCGCCCCCGCCATCAACAGCCGCCTGGCTTCCTGAATCCGCAGCTGATAAATATAATCTTTGAGATTGATTCCTTCTGATCGCTTGAAAATCTTCGCCAGATATTCCGGAGTCAGGTAAACCGCTGCCGCCACTTGGCTTCTGCCGATATCTTCCGTGTAATGTTCAGTGATATAATGCTTTGCGGTCTGGATGACATTATCAGATTCCTGAATCTCCTGGATGTATTCCCGCGTCCTCTGCAAAAGATAATTCGTCCATTTGAGAAAATCCACCGCAGAATTCTGCGCCTTGTTCCGCAACTTCAAGGCATGATCATTGTGGAACAGCTCATCTGCCCGGATACCGTTTTTATACAAATACACATAAACAATCTGCGTCACATTGGTCTGTAGGGTCAGCAGCGCTGAAGCATTCAGCTGCTGACTTTTCATCAGCTGCTCTAACAGTTTTTTGAGATAATTCATAATCCGGATCTGATCTCCTTCAATCAGATATTGCTCCATACCCTGCAGATCCATCGTAATCTTTTCCCCGGAACAAGAAGTCTGCCACTGTGTTTCCGTAAGTACCCGTCCCCGCTGCATCATGTTCTCGACATCATATTTTAAAATCTGTTTTCGGAACTGTGCCAATTCTTCCAAACCAGCCGGGCCGGTCAGATAACAGGTCATTCCACAGCCAAACCACCGGTCACACAGGCGGATCAGCTCCGCTCCCGCTTGTTCCGCAGTCTCTCTCTGCTCCTGGCGATAGACCTTCATCATACAGAACATATCTTCCGTACTCTCATGCAGAATGTTCACTCCCTCTTCTTTCCCCTCGAGGATCTCACACCCCAGCTTTTGCAGAGCATACTCCAGCATATCGGCATTCCACTCTTCCCATGCATTCTCATATTTTCTGGAGCTTGCCACCAACAGGATCCACGAACCATCCTCCAGCAGCAGCCTTCTCCGGTGCAGCTCCCTTTCGATATAGTCGCTCTGTGCCGGAATCTGTTCCAACAACAGATCTCTCCAGAAACCGTAACGGATATACTCTTCACTGTCGGTCCACAGTTCCCGGTATTTTTCCGCTTCCAGCAGTTCCTGTTTCCGTCCTATTTTGCTAATCAATTTGTACAGCTCCTGCTCCAGTTTCTCCGGTACGAAAGGTTTTGTCAGATAAGCTGCTGCCTCATAACGCATTGCGTAAACTGCAAATTCAAAGCTTTCATGACAGGTCAGGAACAAAAATTCACTGGAAATATGGTGTTCCCTTGTCCATTGGATCAAATCCAGTCCACTTCCCATAGGCATCTCGATATCGCACACAACGATATCAATGCTTTCCTCCGTCAGAATCTTTTTCGCCCCTGCAATCTCATATGCATAACATACCTCTCCGATTTCCAACTTTTCCCAATCCAGCGATCTTCGGATCGCATCTACTGTATTGATATCATCATCTACGATCAGTACCTTCATAGGCCCTCTCCTCATATAATCGGTTTCTCCGGGAAACAGATCGTTATCTTTGTTCCACCGGAAATATTATCAAATTTCAGCAGATCCGGCATTCCATACATAATCTCCATTGTCCTCGCCACATTATAGAGACCTACGCCATGTCCATTTTGATCATTGATCTCCCATTTTTTCTGTATGACATTCTCCGGAAACATTTCGCCATCATCTTCTATGGTCACCTCGAGTGCCTTCTGTCCCTGCCGCTGTATCTCTTTTACCGCAATATAAATTGATAGGATATTTCCTACTTTTACCGTGTGCTTGTATTTATTTTCAAGAAACGTATGCAGGATCATCTGCGGAATCTGCCATTCCATCAGCTCCTGTGGTCTGTCTATATAGCAAAAGACACAGCCCGGATACAGGATTTCCTGCATTTCCAGATATTTTTCCAAATGATCCAATTCTTCCGCAATCGGAACCGTATGCAGTCCCGCCTTGAACATATAACGGATATTGTCCGACAATGCTGCGATATACGCCCGGATTTCTTCGCCACGGTTATCGAAGCTCATACTGTGTATCGTAGCAATCGCATTGAGGAAAAAGTGCGGTTTGATCTGCATCTGGAAATACTTGATCTCCGCTTCCTTTTGGCAAAGCTGTCGTTCATATTCGCTGATTCTCAGTTCTACGATTGTATCCAGCATCGTATTAAAAGCTGCATTCAGCACACTGAATTCCCGATTTTCGCATCTGGTCTCCACCCTGTGCCGGTAGTCACCGTTCTGAATATACTCTATAGTATACATCAATGCCCGGATCGGCTGGAAGATCTCCCGTCTGACATACCAATACAGCCATGCCAGAAGCCCAATCATCAGCAGCACAATACTCAGAATTGCCACCGGCAACAGCGGGATCTGTTCATAGATCGTATTGCCTTCCACTGTGCATACCAATATCAGATGATATTTTCCGATCTCCTTCCGCCAGACCTCCATGGACTTTGTTCCTTCATATGCCTCTCCGGCGATCCGTACCCCTTCCTTATCTTCCAGTGCCAGGATCCTGTTCGTATCATGTTCCAGCCGTAGTACCTGATCGAGAAAAGTGTCCGCTTTGATCCATGCAGCTGCAGAATAATCCTGTGTGTCATAGCTCCGTAGCAGATATTGTTCCTTTCCTACCGTCACGACAATCCAGCCCTGCGTCCCGGTCGGCATCTTTTCCCCGTCTTTACGTTCCGCTCTACGGTCGTTCATATAAGCGATGATGGCATCGCGATCCTTTACCGTCAGCCTTGCACTGGCATCCGACACATCGTTCTCATAATTACCGATGGCAATGAGCATATCCACCGTATCGTTATTGGAACGAAGACGCTTAATGATATCGAGCAGATCTGTTGCCGCATAGTATCTCCTCGCTTCTTCCGCATTTGACAGTTCCTCAAGAGATTTCTGTTCCTGGGCGATTGACAGCAGATTATTGTCTGTACTGTTTAGACCGTATTCCAGAGAAGTCTCATAGATATTCAGCAAATGACCGATTTCTTTCTGTCGGTTCTCAGCCAGAACATCTCCTGTATACCTCAATAATGTCAGCAAAATAATACCGCTCAGAACCAAAAGTCCACTCATGAAAAGCATTATTTTTGCAATCAGTGAATTGTTTTTCTGCCACATCCGCCACTTCTCCTTTTTATACCATTTCAGTATAACAATTTTTCCATGCTCTTTCTTTTTATTTTAAGGGAAGTATTTTTTATTTCAAGGGAAGGTAGCGAATTTCCAAGGACTTTGTTATAATCAGATCAATGGATTGAAAATAAGAAAAAAGGAGGTTCTGTCTTGAAATCCTCAAAATTTACTTTCCCACCGGATCTCAGTGCTCTGACGCTGCATATCCTCGCTATGGCGTTCATGTTCTGTGATCACCTGTGGGCTACCCTCGCCGGAGATGCCTGGTGGCTGACCGGCATCGGCAGACTGGCGTTCCCCATGTTCGCCTTTTTCCTGGTGGAAGGCTTCTTCCATACCCATGATAAGAAAAAGTATTGCGGGCGCCTGCTTCTTCTGGCCATTCTGTCTGAGCTTCCCATCAATCTGATGTACAGTGGGCTGTTATTCTACCCATTTCATCAGAACGTGATCTGGACACTCCTCACAGGCTTTCTGTGTATCTGGGCAATTGATACCCTACGGAAAAAATGGCCGGTCTGGCTGTGGTTTCCGTCGATCCTGCTGCTATCTGCAGTGGGCTACGTGCTGGCAACCCTCCTCATGTTCGACTATTACGGGGAAGGCGTTCTGACTGTTATCGTATTCTATCTCTTCCATGGGAAAAAATGGTGGCAGCTTGCCGGACAGTTTGCCGGACTCTACTGGATCAATGTCATGCTGTTGGCAGGAATGCAGATTCCATTGCTGCTTTTCGGTCATGCCTTTGAGATTTCAGAACAGGGGCTGGCGCTGTTGTGTCTGCCGCTTCTGTGGTGCTACCATGGACGCCAGGGCGCGCATAACCGTAAGATCCAGATTGCCTGCTATGCCTTTTATCCGGTGCACATGCTGGTACTGGGGATTCTGTCAAAGCTGATTTTTAGTTAAAACGATAGCATTGACAGAAATCCTATTCCCCAAAGCAAAAACCTCCCGATGGAATCACATTCCACCGGGAGGTTTTTTGAATCCTATTAGTATTGTTTTACCTGTTCTTCGCCGTTCATGACACGCAGAGCCCCCTGAGCCAGAGCTAACAACTCGTCCTCACCGGGATATACGGTCACAGGAGCGATCCAGCCGCATCTCTCTTTCAGCTTAGCCACTACGTCCTCACCATAAGCAATACCACCGGTGATAACGATCTGGTCTACCTTGCCATTCAGTACGCAAGCCATAGCACCGATGTCTTTGGCTACCTGTAACAGGAATGCCTGCTTCACCTCCGCTGCCTTGGCATCGCCTTCATTGGCACGCTTGGTAACTTCACGCATATCGTTGGTACCCAGGTAAGAATTCAGGCCGCCCTTGCCGATCAGCTTTGCACTGATTTCTTTCTCGGTATATTTTCCGGAGAAGCACATTTTTACCAGTGCTGCACAAGGTACACCGCCTGCACGCTCCGGAGAGAATGCACCATCACCGTCAAATGCACTGAAAACATCTACGACCTTGCCGTTCTCATGTGCGCCTACGGATACACCGCCGCCCATGTGCACGACTACCAGACGTAAGGACTCATAAGGCTTGCCGGCCTCTTTTGCATATCTCTTGGCAACTGCCTTCTGGTTCAGAGCATGGAAGATACTTCCTCTGGGGATCTCTTCCAGACCGGAATATCTTGCAATAGGCATCAGCTCATCTACTACAACGGGATCTACGATGTAAGAGGGAACGCCGATCTCATCACCGATCTCTCTTGCCAGAATACCGCCTAAATTAGAAGCATGCTGACCCTGCACACCTACTTTTAAATCCTCCAGCAGATCATCGGTTACCGCATAGGTACCACTGGGGATGGGCTTTAACAGACCACCACGTCCTACGATCACGTTGAAGCTCTTCAGATCGCAGTTTTTCTCTGCCAGAAGATCGGTAATGATCTTCTTACGGAAATCCTTCTGTTCGAAAATAGTATCGTATTTGGAGATCTCCTCGGTAGAATGTCTCAGAGTTTCTTCAAATAATAAGTTCTCATCCTCAAATACACCGATCTTGGTGGATGTGGAACCGGGGTTGATGATCAGACTCTTGATTGCCATTGTGTGTTTCCTCCTATATTCACTCTTATATTCGCTCTTATGCTTTGCCGCTTTGTCCACTACAGCATCTATACCTGCCGACAGCAGTTCTCCCGCAGCTTCCACCGCGGCTTCTATCACGATATCCATAGCTTATTTCTGATTCTTTTTCATCTCTTCTGCTACAACTGCTGCCAGTGCCAGGGAGTATACCTTGGTCTCGAAGGTATCGGAACGGCTGGTCAGGACAACAGGCACCTTGGTACCGGTCAGGATGCATCCGTTCTTTACTTTTACCATATGTACGATTGCCTTGTATACCAGGTTGCCGGCATGGATATCCGGGAACAGCAATACATCTGCATCACCCTGGATCTTACGGTCGGTTGCGCCCTTATGCCTAGCTGCCTCGGGATCGATCGCCAGGTCAAGAGACAGCGGTCCGTCTACAATACAGCCGGGGATCTGTCCTTCTTCGCACATCTTAGTCAGTTCTGCTGCATCTACGGTAACGGGCATCTTGGGATTTACAACCTCAACTGCTGCCAAAGGTGCTACTTTGGGCTCTGCAACGCCGCAGGCATTACATACCGGAATGGTGTTCTTGATGATCTGAACCTTCTCCTCCAGTGTAGGATAGGTCATGAATGCAACATCGGTCAGGAACAGAAGTCTGTCAATGCCGGGAATCTCAAATACACATACATGAGACAGGGTTCCACCGGTACGAAGACCTACTTCTTTGTTCAGTACACTCTTTAAGAAATTCTTAGAGTCGATCAGACCCTTCATATACATATCTGCACGGCCGTCATGTGCCAGCTTTACAGCTTTCAGGGAGGCTTCGATCATATCCGGCTCATTGATGATCTCATAATCGGAGAGATCCATATTCAGTCCGGCTGCGATCTCACGAATCTTCGCCTCATCACCTACCAGGATTGCATCTGCAATGCCCAGTCTCTTGGCTTCATGTACAGCTTCCAGTACCGCACTGTCCTGTGCTACGGAGACTGCAACAGTCTTCTTCCCACATTCTTTTACTTTTGCTACGATGTCATCAAAATTCATTTTCTTCCATATCCTTTCTGCCCCTTCTCAAGGCTTCCAGCAGCCACAGCCATTCGCAAAATCGTGCGATAAATCGTACTCTCCGCTGCTTTGCAGCTATTTTTGTTCATATCTGTGCCGGTGACTCTAATCGTTAAAATAATAACACAGTAATATATAAAAATCAAGTGCATACGCGGATACATGCAAAAAAGCCACCTCTAAACGAGGTGGCTGATCTCTGTCAGGGACGGGACGCAGGCATATAAACATTTTTTGAGTTCCACATCCGGCTGCGTCTGATCCGGTACCATGACGACCTTGCAGCCTGCACGGTAAGCACTTAAGACACCGTTAGGAGAATCCTCCACCGCCATACATTGCTTGGGTGACAGCCCCAATTGTTTGCAAGCGTAGAGATAAATGTCCGGAGACGGCTTACCTTCCTCTACCATGGTAGCACAGATCAATTTTTCAAAGTAAGGTCTGATTCCTGTAAGCGTCAGATATTTTTCGGTCCGCTCCAGATCCGTTGCCGTGGCAACAGCTGTGGTAATGTGCCTTTTTTTCAGATCTTTCAGAAGTTCCACAGCACCGGGCTTGCATTTGATGCCATCCCGGTCCAGTGCTTCCTCCATCAATTCTTTTCGTTTATTCCGCACGGCATAATAATCAAATTCCTCGCCGTACCAGTCCTTAAGCTGTCTGGGGGCAAAAGGCCTTCCAAGACTGCGCATCGTCAGTGCCTGCTCATCCGTCATCGTATAGCCGTAAGCCTCCACTGCCTTCGGCCAGAAAATACGGTAATATTTTTCGGTATCGATCAACGTACCATCCATATCAAAAATAACTGCCTGGATCATAACTGTCCCTCTGTATCATCCATCTGCCCGGCGTGCTCCGCTGTTTCTGTATTTTCTGCGGCGTTATCCTCTGTCCGATCACTGTCTGCACTGCCTGAAGCTTTTTGGTTTTTTTTGTCACGCTTTTCCTGTCTACGCTTTTTCCTGCGTTTTGCCATCTTTTTCACAAGTAATACAATCAGCAGTATTCCCACAGCTACTCCGATGATGCCAATTATGATCATCCGTGTATGGCTGCCTTCTGCCTCCGCGATGCGGAAGCTGCCGGGTACCTCCATGGTGAACTGTCTGTAGCTGCCGATCACCGTAGATTCCACTTCTCTGTATTCGCCGTCCTGGTCTACCCAAACTACAGTATTGTCGGCATCCTCACAGTAGACACGTAAGCTTGCTTCTCCGGTATAGTCCGGTGCGTCTTCTTTCATGGAGTTGGTCATGGAGACCTTGTATGTGTCACCCTCTATCTGCAGATGCAATGCAGCATTCGGATAGAAGTTACCCTCTGCCATGACCAGAGGTTTGTTGGCATCATTTTTCTCTGCGGAAGCAATGGATGCAATCCACTCCTGATACTCCGCTTCCAGTACGCGATTGCCGGTAATGTAACTAAAATCATAATCCGGCCATACACCGTAATAGCCTTCCTTCTCCGGTACCTTAGGAATCTGATCTGCAGACAGATAGTCTCCGTAATTACATTTATAGGAAGCCACTTCTACACCATCCGCCTGGAAAGTAATAGTGAACTGGGAAAAGGCTTCCGGCACGCCGTCTTTGTTGCAAAATTCCTGATAAGACAACGGGGTTGCACCACCCTGATAACCAATGCCGTCCACGCCGCCGGCACCGCCTTCTACATAATAGTTGCCATATAAAGTACCGTCATCCTTAACTTTTCCTGCAATACTTCCCTGACTCTCGCCGGACATATCCAGCTCGTTATAAGCATAACTGTAAAAAATATCGCAGCCTTCCCCGGCGATTCCGCCGATATTATTTTTACCGGTGATCTTACCCATGCTGTAACAGCTGCGGATCGCATAGCTGGCAGATCCGGCAACGCCTCCCACATAGCTGCCTCCGGTACTCTCTACCGGAGCATAGGACTCACAGGAAATGACCGCGCCGTATTCCGCCTTGCCGACGATACCGCCCACATAATCCTTTTTGCCGGTCACATCTGCGTAGTTCCGGCTGTCCCTGATGACTGCCTTGATGGTCTGCTCCACATCGAAGCTCTCCGTTCCGGTCAAGGTAATGTCATCCTCCGGATCAAAATCATATTCCGTTGCCACCTGTCCGACAATACCTCCGACATTGGTATCCGCCTCTACCGCACCGCGGTTCACGCACAGTGTGACTTTACCTTTTTGGAAGCTGAATGTGTCATATAATGCTTCTTCGGTTCCCTCCGGTTCTGCCTCACCAGCCTCAGCATCGGGATCTCCGGGGTTCACTTCCCCCTTGCTGGCGGATTCGTCCGAAGTATCCTCCACAGAAATTCCCTCGTATCGGAAGAGATCATCGCGGATCTCGCTGACCAGCTTCCGCAATACTCTCGCCTGATCCATCAGTTCATCCATATGTGCGCTGGTACTGTCTGACCCTGCCTGGAGCACATCTCCCAACTGACCCAGCTGGTCAAAGGCTTTATCCAGACTCTGATTCAGTGTATCCAGATTATTCTTAATACCACCGCTGCGGTCTGTGGATGCATTGGTCATATTATCCAGATGCTTCGTGGCATTTTCACCAAACTTTTTCAGAGCTGCTTTATAACTCTCTGTATCATCCGGTACAGTGATCGTAATGTCACCTCCGCTCAGGTCATTACCGCTCAGCGTGATATCATGTCTGTTACCGTTATTTTTATCGTCCTGGGCCTGTTTGTTCAGGTCATTATTCAAAACCTTCAGGTCGTTGCTGACACCGTTCAGCTCCTGATTGTAAATATACCACAGATCTTTCGTGGTTCCGGTAAGGGAATTTCCCGCGCTATTGGCATCCTTCAGATTCGTACTGATACTTTTGGTCAGCGCAGATGCCTGCCTGCTGTAATTGCTGAAATCTTTCTGTGTTGCATCCAGCATATCCAGGAACTTATCCGTCTCTGTGTCCAGTTCTTTCAGTTTATCACTAAGATACTGGATCTCCAGAAAAGGCTCCATCTGGCCTACGATGCCGCCGACATCTTTTCTGCCCTGAACGAAGCCGGTATTGGTGCAATTCTGCAGATAACCCTGATGCAGTCTGCCGACGATACCACCGGTGTTGTAACCCACATGCTGGTAGCCAATGGCTCCTGAATTGGAGCAATAATAGATCTTACCATCAGAGATGCCTGCGATACCGCCGGTATCCGTATGCGCAGCCACATTAGAAGTACTGTTGATCTGCTCCAGATTGTCCATGGTAATATCATCCAGTTCATAAGTCACTTCTGTGCTGTAGGTATTGATGCTGCCGCTGTTGCTGCAGTTATTTAAGATTCCGTGATTGTTACCGACAATACCGCCTGCAGAATGATTACCAATGACATTTGCATTGGATTCACATCTGCGGATCTCGCCGGTCTCTTCATTCACACCCGCAATGCCACCGACTTCATTATCACCGATCACATTACCGGAAAACTTACAATTCTCAATGCTGCCGTAATTCACCCCGACGATACCGCCGACCTGATTCTGGCTTCCGGAGGGAGATATTTCTCCGCTCACCGTGAGATTACGTACTTTGGCGCCTTCCTGCACATAACGGAAAAGACCTGCCGCAGAACCATTCCCCGTAAGCTTTACATTGGAGATCGTAAAGCTATTACCATCGAAGATTCCCGCAAATGTGGGAATACTGAATTCACTTTCCATACTCAGAACGATGTCGTTGTGCAGCACTACTTTTATACCCCTGGACCAGCTGTCCAGCACACAGTTCTCCGCAAGCCTGCGCAGATCCTCCTCCGTGCTGATCTCTACAATTGCATAATCCTGCTCCTGCGTGGTGCTGCTATAACCGCTGCCGCCCTTATATTGTTCATAGGTTAACGTCTCTTCCGCATAAGCGGTTGCCGGTGTCTGCAGCAGTAATGCTGCTCCCAGCAGGAAACATAATAATCTCTTACTGTTCATCTTCTGTTCCCTCGCTTTCTGCTGTATGATTTGTACCTGACTCATCCCCCTGCTCCAGGGTCACGACATCCTTGGGGCGCACCACTGCTCCCATCTCACCGTCGATGACACCGATGAAATCACCTTCCAGCATACCATTGACATAACCCTTGATATGACCGTTCATCCGAATCCTTCCGGCAGAAGGCAGCGGCTTCGCCAGATCACGCTTTAAGGTAAATGCCGTCTTCTGAATAATGATATCTCCGATCAGCAGCGTCTGGGGCAATGCCAGCAGCACCAGTAAAATAGATGTCAGGGTACCACGTCCCAGCGCCAGTCCGATCGCTGCTACCGCTGCGTTGGAAGATACATAACTGATAATGAATCCGGCAGCCACCAGCATGGAACCACTGGTAACAATTGTAGGGAACGCCTGGTTCAGTGCCTCAATGGCAGCTTCTTTGATCGGCATGTACGTCTTCAGATCCATATAACGGCTGGTGATAACGATAGCGTAGTCGATCGTCGCACCCATCTGGATGGCGGACACTACCAGATATCCCAGGAAGTATACATTTTCACTCAGCAGATACGGCAGTGAGAAGTTCATCCAGATACTACCCTGAATCGTTACTACCAATAGTACCGGCAAGCCGGCAGACTGGAACGTAAACAGCAGGATGATCATAACGAACAATGCTGTCAGTACAGTGATGATGGTGTTATCTGTTGCGAAAGAGTCTCCCAGATCCTTATCACTGGTGGCATTTCCGACTAACAGGATATCATCTATATTATAGAACTTCGCCACGGTATTACGTATCTGATCCAGCGCTGCGGTGGTCTCTTCTCCTTCATAAGGTACATTCAGTTCCAGAACGAAACGGGAATTATCTTCTCCCAACAGCTGATCCTTTGCAATCATGATCTTGGAATGAGCGTCCGATAAAGTCTCCTCCAGATCATCATCCAGCGTGATGTTTCCGCTTTCTTTCTGATCATAAATGAACAGGAACATATCGATAAAAGGTACTTCGTAATCGCTGACACCGCTGACCAGAGCACCGTAATCACTCTGATCCAGGGCATATGCCGAATACAGCATATCCGCCACTTCCACATCCAGATCGATCAACTCTGCAAATTGTCTGGGATTCAGTTTGTCGGTCAGCATGTAACCATCCATAGCTTCAATATTGCCAAGTCCCTGAACGGATTTTACCACATCCAACTTTTCCAGTGCCTTCAGGGTCTGTGCCTCTTTTTCATAATCACCGTTGGGCACAATGACCGCTAGCTGATTCACCATGCCAAATTCCTTATTGACCATGCTGACTGAGAATTTATTCTCGCTCATACTGCTGGATTCCAGTGTATTTACATCATATACATAATTCGCCTTGTTGGACAGAAAAAATGCTGCAATAACACCCACGATCAGTACCGGAGGTACAATGTAACGGGTAGCCACACAGAATTTTCCCACTGCCGTGATCTTCGGTACGAAACTCTTATGGTGCGTATTGTCGATTGCCTTGGAAAAGGTAAGCAACAGCCCCGGCATCAGGAAGAATACCGCTACCATACTGAAAATAATGGATTTCGCCAGGATAATACCCATATCGTAACCAATCCTGAACTGCATGAACATCATGGCTACCATACCGGAGATTGTGGTCAGGGAGCTGGAAGAAATCTCCGGGATTGCCTTACTCAAAGCTACTATTACAGCTTCTCTGGCATCCTTGTCCTCATGCTCCTCCATAAAACGGTGTGCCAAAATGATGGCATAGTCTACTGCCAGACCTAACTGCAGCACCACTGCGATAGAGTTCGTCACAAAGCTGATAGTACCGAACCAGTAGTTCGTACCCTTGTTCAAAATAGCTGCCACGATAAATGTGGTCAGATATACCGGGATCTCCGCGTAAGTTGTGGAAGTAAATAGCAGCACGGCTACGATAACCACAGCTGCCAGCAGCAGAATGACGATCATATCATTATTCAGGTCATTCGCATCACGCTCTTCCTGACCGATATCGGAAGAATAATAGACATCATAGTCAGACAACGCGTCCAGCACTTCTGTTAAATGCTGCTGTGTGGCTTCCGTATCCGTTTCCTCATCAAAAGTGACAGACAATAAAGCCTCCATGTCATGATAATGATCTTCCGTGTCATCAAAATCCAGCATACTGACACCATCCATTTTTTCCACCTGATCCGCCAGCTTCTGTGCCTCATCAAAAGTCACATTGCAGATCAGGATCCGGGCGGAACCATAAGTCGTAAATTCCGAATCCATCAGATCCAGTCCCCTTCTGGTCTCTGTCGTATCCGGCAAATATGTGGTCAGGTCATTATTCACTTTGACCTTATTCATGGATAATACGCAAAATATGCATAAAACAATAAAGATCAGATAGAATCCTTTTCGTTTATCTACAATAAGCGTGGCAAGCTTCATCATAAAGGAGTTATCTTTTTTTTCTTTTTCTGTGTTGTCTGCTGCCATAGTTTCCTCCTGCTGCATCTCTCTTTGTACCCTTACGTATCTGATTTTTCTATTCTTAGTTTAAAAGTTTTTCCCGCTTCTGTAAAGCCTTATTACAAAGATGAAAAATGTATTACTGTCATTTAATGAACTCGTGTTGATTTTCTAACACAAGCAAAATATAATAATAGGGAAGAAAAAGCAAGCCACAAATTGTGTTGATATGTCTGTTTTTGAACATTGTATTGATTTGTGTTCATTGTTTTAGAAAAAATTCAGATTTGCATTAGATACGTATTATATATTATGATCATTTCTCGGAAAGGATGGAGAATTGCCGTATGGAAAAAATGGATCGCCGCGTGCGCAAAACCCGCGCCCTGTTGCTGCAGGGATTAGTCAAAATGATGGAAACCCACGATATTCAGGATATTTCCGTCAAAGAACTCACAGAACTGGTAGATATCAATCGCGGAACCTTCTATCTGCATTATGATGATATCTACGATATGCTCCATAAAGTGGAAGATGAAATGTTCCGGGAGTTCAATGAGATCATGGAGCAGGAACCAGTAGGTACTTCCACATTGTCCTCTGACGGTCTTCTGTTAGAGTTCTTCCGCTTCTTAGACCGCCACAGAGATCTCGCCAGAGTCATGATCGGTCCCCATGGAGATCTCACCTTCGTTAACCGCCTGAAGGACCAGATCAAAAAGCGCACTCTCCGCTTTCTGGAAAGTGCGCAATCCGATGCTAATTATGAATATCTCTGTTCCTTCATCATTACCGGTTGTGTCGGTGTTGTAGAGACCTGGCTGAAAGAGACCACTCCCCAGTCTCCGGAAGAAATGGCAGGGATTCTGGGCACCATGCTTATGCGGCAGCTTACTTTTGTTCCGGATCCTGCATAGACTGCTTAGACTGTGTCGGCTCCGGCATACCTACACTTAAAGAAGTCACGACCTCGCCATCCAGGAAGAAAGATACGGTGTCGCCTACCTGTAGATCATCCAGTGTGGCATCCGCTCCGTCAATCGTGATGATCGTATCATCATTGACCGTGATAGTCATAGTGTCACCGCTGAGAGTTAAGGTCATCTCATCTAACATGTCTTTCTCGGGTTTCTGACCGTCCGGGGCTTCTCCGCTGGGGACTTCTCCAGTGGGTTTTTCGCCGTCAGGAGCCTGGCCGTCAGGCTTTTCACCACTGGGTGCGTCACCAACCGATGCTTCTCCATCCGGAGCCTCCGGCTTCTCTGCCAGCGCAATGGAGATCACATTGCCGTCAATGGCAGTGATCTGACCGAGATAAGATTCCACCTTCTCTTCACTTTTCTCCAAAGCGCTCTGTTCCGTCGTGCTCTCCGGCGCGATCGTCTCCTTCTGTTCTGCTAATTCACTTGCTGCGCTCTCCGTGCCCGCAGATGTCGTTCCTCCACATGCTGTAAATCCGGTCATCATCATGGCAGCAGTCAACACTGCACACATTACTTTTGTATTCACCTGGGGTAAATTCCATTTTCTCATATTCTCATTCCTCCTGTTCCATTCATTCCTAAAAAACTTGTGAATATTTACTTCCCCTTATCTGCCTCTTATGATAAAGGTCATCTGCGAAGGAATTGTGAGAAAAATGTGGTGATTCTGTGAATTTTTCAGGCATGACATTTCTGTCATGTATACTATGTTGGAAGTGTCAGCTTACGTGTCGATTCTTCCGTTTTGTTGTAAATATCGAAGAAATGCGGTACAGCCTTCCAGGACATCATTGTAGGTCGTCCCAAACTCTCCCGTGTACCACGGATCCGAAATGTCACGCTCCGAGCCGGCATAGGATAAGAGCCTGGCTACTTTCCCATCCGGATCTCCGCCGAATATCCGCAGCATGTTGCGGATATTTGCGCTGTCCATACCGATCAGATAATCATATTCCGCATAATCTGCCTTCGTTACCTGCCTGGCCCGCTTCCCCTCGCAGGAGATCCCGTGCCTGGCAAGCTCCGCCTTCGCCGGCGGATAGACCGGGTTCCCGATGCCGTTCCAGATTTCCTCCGTGCTGGTGGCAGCGGAAGCAATCTGAAAATGATCTGCGAAATTTGCGTCGGATACCATTTTTTTCATAACAAATTCTGCCATGGGGGAACGACAAATGTTGCCGTGGCAAACAAATAATACTTTAATCATCTTTTTATATCTCCATTTAAATCTTGTATTTCTTCTCAAACGCTTGATATTTCAGGGTTTTCCGACTTTTGAGTTTTCCTTTCTTTTCAAGGTATCTTCTCAAATCTTCTCGTATTTTCTTGTGTTTTTCCCTGCAATCTTGGTAAATCCGTTGGTAAAGCAAGCGTCCTTACCAACGGGCTTTTTTAACTATTCGCTATCCGATATACTTCTTCCTTTGCATCATCAAAATTCACATGGGTGTAAGTGTTCAAGGTTACACTGATGTCTGCGTGACCCATGATATACTGCAAGGTTTTCGGATTCATCCCGGATTTTGCCATATTAGAGCAAAAGGTGTGCCTGCATACATGAGGGGTAACTTTCGGCATCTGGATACGGTAAATCCTGTTGTATTTCTGAATGATATGCTCCATGTACTTCTCCCAGTGAAGGGCAACCATCGGCATATCGTTTTTATCCAAAAATAAAAATCCAGCGTATCCTTCCACCATCGGTTCAACTTTTGGTGTCTTTCGGTTGGCAATAATTCTGCGAAAACACGCTGCGACAGCTTCCGTCATCGGCACATAGCGAATACCTTTGTCAGTTTTTGGTTCTTCAATTACATACTGCATCTGTGCAGTACGCTGTAACTGATGGTCTACCTTAATACGCATTTCTCCAAACTCAATCTCCGAAATCGTCAGCCCACAGAACTCTGAAATACGAAGCCCTGTGTGAAAAAGAATATAGATTGCATCATAGTATCTGCTGAAATGCTTATCCTCCTGAATAAACTTCAGCAAATCTCTCTGCTGCTTTCGGGTAATCGCTTCTCTGGTAACAGAATCATTAACAATGACGGATGCCAGCTCAAATTCAAATGGATTTTTGCGAAGCAGGTCATCATCTACTGCCATCTGAAATGCTGGTCTGAGAACTCCCCGGATCGAATGAATGGAACTGTATCCTCGTCCATCAATTTGTTGGAGCTTAATCAACCATGCCTTTGCGTCTGACAAACGCACCTTATCAATTCGCAGATTCCCAAAACTCTCTTTTTTCAGCATATTGATGACCGTTTTATATCCGGCAACCGTATTGTGACGAACTCCTGTTTTCAATGAAACATACTTTTCTACCAGTTCCAAAACAGTATAGTTGCCACCGTTGGTTACGATACGGTCAAACAAATCCGCTTCAATCTGTTTTTCTTTCTCACGCAGGGAAGACTCCCGCTTCTTCCCTTTTGGCATTGGGTCATTCTTGTCCAAACGCCAACTGTATACATTTTTCTCTTTTCCGTCCTCATCAATATAGCGGAACCGATACCTCCCATCTTTACGCTGGTACTCGCCCTCTCGCAAAATCCGATTACGGTTATCTCGTCTTTTCTCACTCATCGTGAACTCTCCTTTCAAAAAAGAGAGCCAGACTTGCGCTCTTATCATAGCACAAATCCAGCTCTCCGCATAGTTATATCATGTGAAATCGGTAAATCTGTCAGCTCTGTTTACACAGCAGTAGCCTGATCCAGATACCTCTCAAATTTCTCACGCTTAATGAGGGCACGATTGCCATTCATCACATAAAAATCCTCATTGGGATGTGTGTCAATAAGCGTTCTCAATTTTCCTTCGCCGATATGATAATATCTGGCTGCTTCCTCAATGGTAAGCGTATATCTACGCCACACCGGAATATCCGAGTAATTTTTTCCTTCAATATTCATCTTATTATTCGCCATAGGCAGTTATCCTCCATACATGAAAATAGCCAGACAGAGGGTGTCGGCAA
>ERZ1026990.3-NODE-3-length-119049-cov-20.522631_pt1 | contig 119049 bp, 108 predicted proteins | sample MGYA00519557_ERZ1026990 | MGnify/ENA primary metagenome ERZ1026990 (study PRJEB26926, sample SAMN06164797) | human gut metagenome | biome: ENVO:00009003; feature: ENVO:2100002; material: ENVO:00002003 | host: Homo sapiens | place: USA | collected 2012 ... | reverse complement strand
ACGCTGGAACAGAAAGTAAAAGTGAAACGGAAAAACTGCTCCGTCAGGCAATGGATGATTACGAAAGCAAGAAATTTGTCGCAAAGACAGATAATCTTACTGTAGGAGAACTTCTTGATATGTGGGCGGAAGAAGAACTGAAAGTCGGAACACTCAGCAATGGTACAGTGGAAAATTATCTTGGTGCAATCCGTTGTATCAAGAAACATCCGATTGCAGAACGCAAATTAAAAACCGTTACTGCTGAACATTTACAGGCATTTCTCGATCTGCTTACATTCGGTGGGGAATTTCCAGATGGAAAAGTGAGAAAAGGATACAGTAAAGATTACATCCATTCCTTTTCAGCAGTATTACAACAGGCTTTCCGGTTTGCAGTATTTCCAAAACAGTTGATTACTTTTAATCCTATGCAGTATATTAAGCTGAAAAAACAGGCAGAGGATGTGGATTTATTCTCAGATGATGAGGTAGAAGAAGGCATACAGCCTATTTCCCATGAAGATTATGAGAGACTGATAGAATACCTCAAAGTAAAGAATCCACCTGCAATCCTGCCAATCCAGATCGCATACTATGCGGGACTTCGTATCGGTGAAGTTTGCGGATTGACATGGCAGGACATCAATCTTGAAGAACAATGCCTGACCATTAAAAGAAGTATCCGCTATGATGGCACAAAACATAAAAACATCATCGGACCGACCAAGCGAAAGAAAGTAAGGATTGTTGATTTTGGCGATACTCTGACTGAAATACTGAAAACCGCCAGAAAAAAACAGCTTAAAAGCCGGATGCAGTATGGTGAACTTTACCACCGCAATTTCTACAAGGAAGCACAGGACAAAAACAGAGTGTATTATGAATATTATCATCTGGACGGAACCGAAGAAATCCCGGTAGATTACAAGGAAATCTCCTTTGTCTGCCTGAGACCGGACGGATGTCTGGAACTGCCAAGCACACTCAGCATTGCCTGCCGATCAGTTGCAAAAAGGCTGGACGGATTTGAGAATTTCCATTTCCACCAGTTGCGACACACCTACACAAGCAACCTCCTCTCAAACGGAGCTGCCCCAAAAGATGTGCAGGAACTGTTAGGGCACTCTGATGTCAGTACCACAATGAATGTCTACGCCCACTCTACAAGAAAGGCAAAGCGGAACTCCGCCAGACTTCTTGATAAAGTGGCAGGCAACGACTAAATAAAAAATTCCCTTATTTCCCTTGCTGATTCCGCATAAGGTCAAAAATAAGGGAAAATACATATCATTTCACTATTTAAGGGGCTGGAAAGCCCGTAAAATAAGGAAAGTTCAAGAAATCTCTCCACAAATTCCGATTTAGTTCAATTCACTTTTATCATATAAAAAAGCCTCCCTTTCAAATATTATTATATCCAAAAGGGAGAGCTTTTTCCATTAATATTTTACTATTTTTCCACCTGTGCTGCCGTTTTCCCGGTATACTGCACGGCAATGCGGTTCTCGGGATGGGCGTCCGTCAGGTACAGCACACACAGGAAGATCCATTCTAAAGGTTTCATGATAAAATACACCAGATCCGCCGTGTATTTACTGTGGATCAGTCTCGCCACAGGGAACCCGTAAGTATCATAAAAATGACGCAGTGTCCGGTGTAAGCCGGGAGTCCGTTCTTCCAACACCTGTTCAAAAGCATTGGCGATGCACAACTGACGGTTCACGATCACTTCATGCCCATGCCGCCTCCCCAGACGGATGGGCTTTACGATCTTTTTATGACCGCCGGCAGCTACCGTGCATAGATAATGTTCATCATACATGACATTCTGCGGTGCCTGTCTTAGTGACAGATTCCAGTCGCTGGTCTCCGTGAATGCTTTAATCACAGAATCCGGTGCCTGCCCAAACAGCATGAGGATTGCGATCAGGATTCCCAACAGTGGGAACATCAATACCAGTCCCAGCACCGGCCACCATGCAGCCTTCCGCAAAATGTTGTCACCCCAACGCAGTACCGGATTCCGCTGAATCTTCCCCGTCCCAAAGTGTTCCGCCTCCGCATTCTGCATCAGTGCATTCCACTCCCGTATTTTCTTCAGAAGCAGTCGCACCACTAGCAACACACAGCACAGTGGAAATAATAACAAATATCCATCAAGCAAAATCGTCGGCTTGAATATCTGTACTGTGAACAGGATCAGTTCTAACAATCCCAGGTACATTGCGGAAATCGACAGGACTGTCACAAGTGGCGGCAGCTTCCGAAGCGGAATACTCTGCAGGATCTCATACCCTATAAATGCCAGCAGAATGAGTACTATAAAAGTAACCATAGAACCACTGTAAATCGGTGTATGTTTATTGGAATTGCTTAACTGCGTCTGCCAGTCAGCGGATGTCACATCCATAATCAACCCCAAATAACAAAGTTCATAGAATCCGCCCAGCCAAAATACATGCTGGTCAAACAGCCAGGCTCCCTTCACCGGACGTTCCCATGCTTCACTGATCAGGCAGATTCCTTCGCTGATCGTCAGCACCACAGGAAATACCAGTACCGCTCCCATTAAAATTGCCCAGGTAAACATTTCTGTAAAAGCCTTAATGATCTCCCATACATAATCTCTTTGCTCATAATGAATAACAGAGGCTATGATCGTAAAAAGCGCATAGCCCAGTCCGATAAATATAGAAATCAGCCATGCAAGCATCACCGGATGCTTTTTATAAAACTTTATTTTTTCCGTATTCATTTCTTTATTTTCCATCGATTCTCGCCTCTATCTGTTTCCGCGCCATATATCTGGAAATATTAAATGTCCGCAGAGATGTCTGATCCAGACGCTTCTTATTATGGTTCAGGTAATAATATCCGAATCCCTTCGGTTGATAACTCCCCCACCACTGAGCCTGCGTATCTTCGCTCATAATATCTGTGGGTCTCTCCAGTTCATAGGCGCCAAAATCATACCCCAGGCTCTCCATATAAGGAATAATGACCGGTGCCGCATCCGCACTGAGATCACTTAGATAAGAGTAGTCATTATATTCCGATCCCCGGAAAAACGGTCCGGCGAAAAAATCGTCTCCGTAATCCTGCGCCACGGATTCTTCCCAGCCTGTACCGTCTGCGCCGGGTGCATTGGCAATATTCACTCTGGCTATAATATAGTCGGGATGGCTGAAGGACAATGCAAGATACAGCACGGTCACCATCACGACACCATAGCGGAACAGAGGAAAACTTTCCCTGTAAATGTTGATCAGTACTCCGATAAACATGACGAATAATACCGCCAGTATCCACAATACGAAGATCCGCAGGAAAGTCAGATAATAATACCGGATGTAAATGATCATTCGCATTACGCTGGATGCGATCATGATAAAAGTACATAATGACATAATCGTCATAATCACTTTCAGTACCTTACTCTCCCTAAAAAAGCTGAGGCATACCAGTACCAGAATCAGATTCAGAATGCTGACAGCCAGCAGCTGGAAAAAGCCCTCTCTTGCATACTGTGCGTAAGTATAGCCCTCCGGCAGCTGCATTTTTCCTAAGAACAATCCGAAGATCTGAATACCGGAAAACAGCAGATACAATAGTGACAGCAGTGACATAATCGTAATTGCCAGTACCGGCTCGCCCTTTCTGCGATCCTTCACTTCTTCCGGGATGCTTCGCTTGCACAGGTAGGAGGTCAGTGCATAGGAAGTAAAGAACAGAAACGTTACCCGGATGACTACGTTGAATATATTGTCCGGACGGATCCAGTTCATGAAATCCGTTGTCATCTTACGGAATACCGCATCGGCAGAGCTTAACAGTCCGGCAGCAATGAGCAGAATGGGCAGTGCGATCACCACTCCCAGCAGACCGTACCATACCTTCTTATTTACTTTTCCCTTTTCACGAAAATAGGCTTTGCCATCGGAAAAAGGCCTCCCCAGTTCCCCGAAGCTCATAACCACCAATTGACAGATGCTTCCCACATACTTCCCAAGATTCCATTTTTTCGTATCAAAATATTGATTCAGCAGCAGACACATTACTAATAGAAACACCGCCAGCTTGTTCAGACCTATGATCGCCCATCCGTCGGTGCAGAAGGTGGATACCCCCAGCAGCAGAATGCTGATCATGTAAAAGGCGCTTCCTTTTTTCAAGGTAATCTCCAGTTTTGACAGCGAGAAGACAAAATACAGTAAAGTGCCTGCGAGAAAAAAAGGGAAGGTGATCCCCGAGCCGTTCCGGAACATACAAAATGCATAGAATACGGCATAGAGAAAAGTCACCGGTCCGAAGAAATTATAGTGCTCCTGCAAGCGCTTTGTCTCCACAGTCTCTGTCTTTTCCACTACCCGGACTACATTCTGCCCGGAAATCTGTTCCTGATTTATTGAATTTGTTTCCTGTACTACTGTATTTTCCTGCATTATGATCTCCCCCTCTCAGGTTTTATTTGGTTTCCTCTTCTTTTGTGTCTTCTACATACTCCAGAATGTCTCCGGGCTGGCAATGCAGCACCTCGCAGATGGATTCCAGTGTAGAGAAACGTATGGCTTTTGCTTTATTATTTTTCAGGATGGATAAATTTGCCTGTGTCAGATCCACCTGATTCGCCAGTTCTGTCAGGCTGATCTTCCGCTTTGCCATCATTACATCCAGATTTACAATGATTCCCATAATAGATGCCTTTCTAATTTTGAGTGACTGAATTTTTAGATCGTTAAGTCGTTTTCTTCCTTGTAGCGCACGGCTTCTTCAAATACCATCGCCAGCACTTTGCTGAACATGCCTGCAATGATAAATACCAGAATGATCACCAGCATGGCAATGGTCAGGTACACCACACATCTCACAGCGCTCATGGCCGCGATGAAAAAGCTTAAGTCTCCCATTCTCCTAAGGCTCGCCACATTTTCCGGTACAAAGCAGTTCTCCGCAAGCACCGTGCCAAACATCTTGCGCAGTTCATTGACCAACAATAATGCCAGCACACCCAGGATGGCGAATATGATCACCGCCGGAAGGTAATGCTCCTCCACCGCCTCCAGATACTTTCCTATGTATTTGAGACTAAGCGGCAGACTTATCGTCACCAGGATTCCCGCATAGAACATGAAATCCAGCAGGTACTTTGTCCCCTTCGCCAGAGATAACTTTTTCTCCCGCAGCTCCTTTTCCGACAACTCTCTCTTCTCCATAATAAATACCTCTTTCCTTCTTGGTAGCCTTAACATATCACTCTATGATACGAATGTCAATATAAATTTATTGATATTCGATAAATTTATATTGAATAGCAGCATAAGAAAAGCTCCGGGCACAATCTTTTTGTGTGCCCGAAGTTTTTTCAGAAGCTTTTTCGCTTTCTCGTAATTATACTATTGTGATAGTGTACTCCTTGCGGAATACCTCTCCTGCCTGCAGGGTATTACTGTACTCCCGTTGCTCTAAGCTGCCGTCAAAGGTCGTCTTGTCGCATCTGCCATACCATGGCTCGATACAGATAAACGGTGCTCCCTTGCCCGCGGGAGACCACAGACCGAATAACGGAGCATCAAAGCTTAAGGTAACATACGGCTTTTTGTCCGGAGTACACAGGCTCACTGCCAAAGCCTGACGATCCTCCACGATCAGGGCATCCCGGTCAAATAAGTGCTCTGTGATCTGTGCATAGCCGTTTTTCACCGGTAATACATCCTTTTGCTGTCCCATGAGTCCTTGTCCGTCATCTGCCACCAATCCGTAAGTCAGATCTTTGTCCGTATCAAACTTAAAATAATATTCCGACTGCTTTCCTTTTCCATCCACGGGGCACATGAATGCGGGGTGTCCTCCGATGGAAAAGTACAGTGTTTTCGTATCCGGATTTTCCACCTGCCAGATGACCTTCAGATCTTTTCCTTCCAATTCATAACCGATCTTCAGGATAAACTCCAGCGGAAATTTTGCTTTTGTTTCTTCATTGGATTGCAGGGAAAACCATGCTTCCGTCGCCGTCTGCACATCCACGGCAAACTCCATGTCTCTGGCAAAGCCGTGCTGACCCATGGAATAGGTCTTTCCTTCATAATGATATTCCTTATTTTTCAGACTTCCTACAAAGGGGAACAGCACCGGGGCAGTTCTCTTCCAGAATTTTGCATCCGCATTCCACAGATACTCGGTATCAGTTGCTTTCCCCCGAATGCTTGCAAGCTCTGCACCAAAGCTGTTGATGGTTACTTTTAAAGCTTCATTTTCCAATACTACCTGCATATTGCATACCTCTCTCTCTTTTTCCCACATTATACCTCATAACAGTTCATCCGTGAATATATCCGGGCACACAAAATCATGCTCGCATGATTTTGTGGCCGCATATGTTCACGAGATGAGCGCCAGCTTATGAGCAAAGATAGTCACGAAGTGACGGAAAGCGTGGTAACGCGACTTTGCGAATGGCGCGGGATGAACTGTTGCTATCTGTTATCCTGTAGTCTGGCTGTCTTCAGCCAATGTCCTGACAAATATCTGCTCACAAAACAGATCACGCGGAAGATCCAGTCCAGTACCATGGCGATCCAGACACCGATGGCTCCGTAACCCATGTTCACACCGATGATATAGCTGAATCCGATACGGAACACGAACATGGAAAAAATAGACAGCACCATGGTAAACCGTACGTCATTGCAGGCACGAAGCATATTCGGCAGAACAAAAGACGCCGGCCACAAAAACATCGCCATACCGTTGTGGATCATGACCAGAATATAGGATAACTGCGTGGTCTCCGGGCTTAATCCATAGCATTTCAGGATCCACGACAAACACAGCAGGATGACGCTGTTTACCATAAAGGTACACAAGTAGGTAATCTTCAATAATTTTTTCGTATAATACCGCACCTGACCGGAATCTCCGGCGCCGACGCAACGGCCGATTACCGTGATCATTGCCAGATTCATAGCCTGCCCCACAATACAGCCCATGCTGTCCAAGCTGTTCGCCACGCCGTTGGCAGCGATCTGCACAGTTCCGAAACCCGCGATAATGCTTACCACAATGACACGTCCCAGCTGGAAAATACCATTTTCAATCCCGCTGGGGATACCTATGTAAAAAATCTTATGGATCACCGGCCAGTCGATGTGGAAGCTTTCTTTTAATAAATGCACTTCATTGGACGGGTTTTTCAGCAAATGATATAGGATGAATCCTGCCACCGCACGGGAGATCAGGGAAGGGATTGCCACACCGGCAACGCCCAGTCCCAACACATAAACGCCCAGGGCGTTTCCACCGATATTAATGATATTCTCCACCACGGATACCTTCAGCGTGATCTGGGAATTGCCCATGGAGCGGAACAGCGCCGCACAGGAATTGTACAGGGCAAGGAACGGGAAGGACAGCGCAGAGATCATCATATAGATCACAGCATTGTGAAATACGTCCGCTTCAATTTTACCGAAAAACAGGGAAATTATGCCGTTACAGAACACCATGACCAAAATCGATATACCGATCGTAATGCATACCGATGACACGATCAGCTGTTTCGCAGATTTGCAGGCGTCCTCTTTTTTCCCGGCTCCGAGGAACTGGGAGGTCACCACGGCACCGCCGGTAGCCAGTGCCGCCAGCACGCTGATGATCAGATTATTGAACATGTCGATCAAAGATACGCCGGAGACCGCCGCTTCTCCCGCAGAGGATATCATGACGGTATCTGCCATGCCCACAGTGATTGCCAGTGCCTGTTCAAATAAGAGCGGAATGATCAGTTTTTTCAGATCTTCTTTTGAAAATAGTTGCTGTTTTGTTATACTTGTTTCCATAACGTTTACCTTTTATTACTATAAATTCCCCCACCAATCATACCTCTTTATCAGCTGACCATTTATTTTTCCATATGATACAGCTTAAGAGAATTGTCCCATGCCGCCTTGCGCACTTCTTCCTCTGTGATCCCCTTGATCTGCGCCATAACAGCGATCACATAGGGAATGTTCAGGGAGCTGTTGCGTTTGCCGCGGTTCGGTTCCGGCGCCAGATATGGACAGTCCGTCTCCAGCACGATGCGGTCCATAGGGATATATTCTACCGCTTCCTTCAGTTTCTTTGCATTTTTAAAAGTCAGCACGCCGCCGATTCCGAAGTAGAATCCCATATCCAGGAAAATCTTCGCCGTCTCCTTCGTATAGGAATAGCAGTGAATTACGCCGCCGATCTCCTCTGCGTGCGCCTCCGTCATGAGATCCACGGTATCCTTCGCCGCATCCCGGGAGTGAATGATAACAGGCTTTTTGATCTCACGCGCCAGGTCCAGCTGCCGCAGGAACCACTTCTTCTGTGTCTCGTGGTCCGGCTCCGGCCAGTAATAATCCAGTCCGATCTCTCCCACCGCCAGGCATTTCTTTTTCCGGCACTGTTCCTTCAGCCACAAATAGGATTCCTCAGTCAGTTCCGCAGTCTCGCTAGGATGTATGCCGATAGCTCCATATATGTAATCGTACTGCTCCATCAGCTCTAACACTTTCCGGCAGGATGCCAGGCTCGCACCCACATCCACCACCCGGGCAATGCCCTGCCCCGGCAGATCCGCCAGCAGTTGTTCTCTGTCTTCGTTGAATGCATCATCGTCATAATGCGCATGCGTATCAAATATCGTAGTCATAAATATATTGTCGATCCTTTCCGTAATTCCCGAGTCTCATCCGTTTTGTAACACACTGTTTTAGACAGAATTATCCTAAAAGCTGCAACAGATCATCTTTTGTCATATCCATCAGATTCGTACTTTCTCCATTTAACACCGCATCTGCAAGGTTTTTCTTATCTTCCTGCATTTTCAGTATCTTTTCCTCAATAGAATTTTTTACGATCAGCTTATATACCGATACTGTCTTCGTCTGTCCGATACGGTGTGCCCTGTCCGTTGCCTGATTCTGCGCAGCTACATTCCACCAGGGATCATAATGTATTACAATGTCAGCACCTGTCAGATTTAATCCCGTACCTCCTGCTTTCAATGAAATCAAAAATACCGGGACATCATCTGCATTGAATTGCTGTACTAATTCCAGTCGTTTTTCTTTTGGAGTATCTCCAGTGATCTTATAGTATAAGATTTGCTTTTCTTTTAAATCCTGCTCCAAAAGTTCCAGCATGGAGGTAAACTGCGAAAACAGTAATACCTTATGCTCGCCCTCTATGGCATTCTCTATTAACTGCATACATGTATTTCTCTTGGTAGACTCACCCCGGTAATCATCAAACAACAAAGCCGGATCACAACATATTTGCCGGATTCTGGTCAGCTCAGCCAGAATCTGCAACTTGTTTTTCCTAAAGTTGTCCTCGGATTCTTTTTCCAGAGATTGTTTCATACGTGCTACCTGACCGTCATAGAGTTTTTGCTGCTCATCTTCCATAACCGCATAATAATTCTCTTCCAATTTTTCCGGAAGATCTTTTAATACATCACCTTTTAATCTCCGTAAAATAAAAGGTGACACCATCCGTTTCAGCAAGGTTGTAGCATCTACATCCTGATTCTTTGCAATCGGTATTTCCACTTCTTTTTTAAAATTATCGTAAGTATATAAAAATCCCAGCATCAGATAATCAAAGATACTCCAGAGCTCACTGAGACGGTTTTCAATAGGTGTACCTGTCAGGGCATATTTTGTATGGGCCAAGATCAGCTTTACCGATTTTGCCGCAGCGGTTGTATGGTTCTTAATATATTGTGCTTCATCAATGACCTGAACAGAAAAAGTCTTTCCTTCATATTCTGCAATATCCCTTTTTAAAAGATCATACGAAGTCACCAGAACATCCCATTTTTCATATTTCGCAATTCGATCTTGGCGCTCTGCCTGATTACCGGTAATCATTTCAACTGTTAATTCCGGCGCATAACGCGCAAACTCCTCTTTCCAGTTGTACACCAGTGATGCAGGTGTAATGATCAATGCCGGCTGATCCTTCCTGTTTTCCTCCTTATGTGCCAGAAGCACGGCAATGACCTGTAAGGTCTTGCCAAGTCCCATATCATCCGCCAAAATACCGCCGAATCCACAGCTTTCCAGTGTCCTCAGCCATCTGTAACCATATTTCTGGTATTTCCTAAGCACCGTGTTTAGCTCCTCCGGAACTTCGTACTCAGAGTCTTCTACTGTTTTAAAATTTTTAATCAGCTTTTTAAACCTGACATCTCTGTCAGAGTAAACACTCTCACACTGCTCCAGCATTTTGTCCAGGTATAATGCCCGGTAAAGCGGCAGCTGCATTTTCCCCTTTACAAATTCTTTCGGTGTAATATGCAGATCATCCAGCATCTCTGCTAGTTCCTGCAGGTTGTCCTCCTGAAGATCTAGAAATTCTCCGTTACGCAGGCGATAATACTTTTGTTTCCTCCGATAGCTGTTTAAAACATCCAATAGTTCTTCCTGTGTCAGTTCCGTGGAATGAATCTCCAGATCCATCAATCCGCTTTCCACCGACACCCCAACGTGCACAGGAATCATTTTACGGATATTCAGCCGGCGAAAACGGTCTGTACTCTGTACTTCTCCCAAATGCATCAGATCTGCTACACCTGTTTTTAAAATCTGATATACTACGTCCGCATCTTCACTGGAGTCAAAGCTGTTCTTTTCCATATTAACCTCAGGGAAAATCCGACACAGTCCATCCAGAATATTGCACTCCATTTCCCGATCCCGGAAGCTTTCAATTTTCTGATCTTCCTTCATCCACGCCATGAGATCATAAGCATTCTCTCCATACACTGCTTTGGCTTTACACAGGATCTTTCCGTCTTCCGCATCCAGATAGAATTGAAATTCTGCCTGCGGTGGAAGATATTTGTGGATTTCCTTTGCATCCTTTTCCTTTATTTTTGCATACTTTTCTATCGTAGGAAGAACCCGATAATAAAACTCTGACAAATATCTTCTTCCGATCTGCAGGGAAATCTCTCCATTATCCACACGACGAAGTAATGGTTGAAGTTCTTCCAGCTCCTGTATACCGATACGGTAAAATATATCCTTTTCCAAATAATAACGATAGTTGATTCCCTCCAGGTATTCCGGTATTTTCCCCCGGATCCGTATTCCCTGAAACACCTGATTCTGATCTGTTTCCTGTTCTATGGACAGTCTGATATCCGGACTTCCTTCTTCAAAATTCCATTCGGTATTTTTTGTTTTTCTTCTACCTTTTCCTAAGGCAACCGAAAGTTTCTTTCCTTCTACAAGCGGGAAAAATTTATCTAATCGTTCTCCGTATATCGGAATTCTATCCTTGATCGTCTCTGCTTCACCTGTATATCGGTAATAACCGCTCCAGAGACGATTACTGTTAAATTCTTCTCTTCTCCATTCCTGCATTACAACACTTTTCAAGAAGGAATAATATTTGCTGCTGTTTTCATCAAAGCCGGTAAGCGCAAAATCCAAAGATGATTTTGTACCCAATTGCCATTGTCCCTTGTTTTCTACACAATTCACGAATTCCGCGAGATTTTTTATCACATATAACTTATCCGAACCTACCTTGAATCCAAGCAAAAGCCCGTCTCCCTTGTCTTCCAGAAATGGTTCCAACGCAACGTGCTTCTTCGAAGTCTCACTTTTTTCCTCTATTCCTGCCCTCCGCTGACGAAATCCATACATCATATCGCTCGCATAGCTATCTGTTGCATCCCCGATGCTGTCAGACTGCAATTTTTTCTCCAGCAGCAACAACAACGCAAGCTCATGCACACACAAATGGTCCTCCCTGACAGCAAAATAAACCTTCCCATAATGTCCCTCATAACATCCTGGAATGTCACATCCCGCTTCCTCAATTTTATCCTTTGTGAAAGTAATATGCAGATAGTCTCCGTTCATCACACCAAATACCCGGCCCATTAATGCATTTGCCCCCATACGGTTTGGGTATCCCATCTGCAACTCAGACAGCGTGATTTCATTCTGCGCTATGAGTCGCTCCGCTTCCTTAAGTTCATTTTCATAAAAACAGAAAGGCTCTGTCATTGCCTCCATGTCAAAATATTCATATCGGTCTGATGCATAAGCCGACTGCTGTACTATACTCTCAGGCTGATCTTCTATATTCTTTTTATGTTTAAACAGATATACAATCTTTGGAGTCTGTGCTTCCTGTTTTCCCACAGCTTTTCCTGCCTCATCCATTTCCACAATTGCATAAAGAACAGCTGCCTCATGCTTGCAATTTCCACCGTAAGCACAATTACAGAACATCTTAGGATGCACACGATCAGTTAAATAAACTTCCACATCATATATACTTGTTCCCAACACTTTTGCCTGATATGTCGCTCCACAATGTGTCAGTCTGCTTACTTTTCCGGCTTCAAAATACTGTCTGCCTCTGTTTAAAATTTCTCTTGAAAACAAATAATCCCAACGCATAGTCTTTTATCCTTTGTGCTCTCCGCCGGGGCTCGAACCCTGGACACCCTGATTAAGAGAAAAGGCTTCCAAGGGATATTTTAAGTCGTTTTTTAGCGGTTTACGCTACGGGAACCGTGTGATATAATAGGCTTGCTGTTGACTCTTTCCAGCAGGAAGGAGGTGAGCGTCTTGGAGTTATTAGTCTCTTTTATTATCTCCGTCATAGCAAGTGTAGTCGGCTACTACATATGCAAATGGCTGGACGGTGATGAATAGCAACAGTCAGCCTAGCAACAAAAAGCCCCGGGGTAGCATCCCGGGGTTTTCTGCGTCTTGAAGTTAGACATTAGTCTCTCTTTGGCTAAGTTCAATATAACACGGGTTCCCGAAGTTGTAAAGAGAAATTTGTCGGACAATTATTTCTCTATTTCTTTCCAGGATGATTCTACAAAGTCCTCATATCGCAGATCTTTGTCTGCAGGATCTTTTGTGTTCAGTGGTCGCATATTCCAGTTATTTTTGATAACCGGCTTTCCTGTTCCCTTCTTCTTATTCCGTTTCCTGGTGCTAGTAGTCGTTGTTTGGGACTGATCTGTCCTGATCTTAAATACCAGGTACCCAAACATGACAATTAAAATTGAAAACATCATTGCTATTGCATCATTCATAGTGATCCCCCTTTTATCTATGGTGTTTTATCCAAGCTTGGAAGCTGATGACTCTAGCTCCGTGCTCTCACTCTCCGCTGTTCGTAAGATACTACGCTTTCCTCGATCATCTGCTTTGCGGTAGTAATCTATAAGCTGCTGCTCCTCTGGTGTCAGTTCTTCAGGCTCCTTTCCAGCAATTATATACTCCATGCTTTTCCCAAGTATTTGGGATAATTTGTACAATGTCGTTGCGTTAGGAATTTGTCCGTTCTTATAGTTGCTGATATTATTTTTGGATATTTCCGCTAATTCTGTAAGTTTCGCATTGGAAATTCCCGATTTTTCAATTATTTCTGTAAATCTCTTTCCAAACTCCGGATCTATCATTTTTCCTCTTTCTCCCAATAAAATGGGATATATTTGTTGACATTCCCAACTATTTGGGATATATTGTATTTGTAGGACATAATTCATCCTACTAAAGTATATATACCTTAAATTGTAGCACAAACGCGCGCATATTAAAAGACCGGTGATGATAAGCCCTGTGTGGAGTCGATCCGGGTAAGAAGGAGGTAATTTGATGCTCATTGATGTTCAAGTAAATTATTATCGGACTAACCGCATTGTTTCGGTAGATGCAAATACTTTACGTGTAGAAGTGGATCGTCTGCGGTCGGATCCCAGCATACTTTATTATGAGCTGGTCGGTACTACAGATCAGGGTCGTTTACTGATCCGCACTTCTGTGAATGCGCAGGAGATTCTGGATCTGTATGATACATATATGGATCAGGCAGAGGAAAAGCGCAAAGCAGCCTGTGTCGGTCAGCTCTCTTTCGAGGATATTCTAGGAGGTGACAGCAGTGCCGGATGATCTGATCAAGAAGTCGATCCGTCTTCCGGCAGACCTGGACGAGTATGTAAACAGCCAGAAGGGCACGACCTGGACAGACAAGCTCTGCCGGATCCTGGAAGACTACCGCTCCGGTGACGAGACCAGGGCAGTGTATATGGCAGACTATGAAAAGCGCATGGCAGCCAACAGGAAAAAGATCCAGGAGCAGAACAGCCAGATCTATACTGTCGCCCGGTCACTGGATCACCTACACCGTGCCCTTGAAGACCTTAACTCCCTGCCCTTCACGTAACCCCGGCGTCTGTCTGTCAAGCGGAACGTGGAATACCGGAACCGCCGCCCTTGCGGTGAGGATATGCCGCGAAAGCCGCTTTACAGACCCGCTCCCCCGACACTTCCCCGCCAGGGGAACAGGAGCCGCCCTTGCTGCTGTTTCCCTGCGCCCTCACGGCAGTGATAACGGGTCAAGGGACGAGTCCCTTGTCGCCAGCGGGGCGAGACCCGCCCCCCGGAGGGGCACCCGGACAGCCGCAGACCCGGAACAGAAAGGAATGCTGATGTTTATTAAAGTTGAACAAGTTATTTGTGGAGAGATAGAGCGGTGGATTTTTATTGATCCCCGGACTATCCATGTGGAAGCTGATCGTTCTGTGTCTGATCCCAGTCGAATTGTTTATTTTATGTATGCCAGATCTAAGTCTGAGGGTAAAGTAATCGTTCGTACTTCTTCGGATGCTGCTGAACTTCTGGATCTGCGTGACACTTATTGGAAACAAGTCGAAAAACACAAATAACCAGAAAGGACGATCCCTATGTCACAGTCAACCGTACCTGATACTCCGGAGTGTCTCACCGATTCTTCGTTTTGGGATGAAAACAAGCAATCTTTTCTGGACTGGCTCCGGGAACGTCATAATTATACACCGCTTACGATCAAGCTGCTCTGTAAGCAGACCGGCGGTGATTACAACAAAGTCATGAGCTGGTACCGTCAGCGATATCGCTATGAAAATGATAGAAAACAATACCTTATTAACACTAACCCTTTTCTGAAAATGGAGGAAAATCAAAATGGCTAATGTAACCTTAACAAACAAAGCAAAAATCGTGATCTTATTCGCTAACCAGTATGACATGAAGGACGAAGCAGGCAACAAGCTTTCCGGATGCTCTGTGCATTACATGTTCTGGGGTGAAGACGGTGAAGTTCTTGCATCCGAAGCACAGTTTGATCCTACCCAGCCGGTAGGTGTACAGCGTGCAAAGTGCTCTGTGGACTCTGTGCTGCGTAACAAGATTGTGGTAGCTCCCGGGCTTTATGAAGGTACTTTTGAGATGACTGTAGGTTCTGATGGTAAGCCTGTGAACCGTCTTCGTGATGTTGCCTTTATCTCCCATCTGGAGATCAAGCCGAAAGTGATTCCCGGCTTTATAGTCCAGGGCATGATCCAGCCGGAGACAGCTCCGGAAGCTAAGGAGCCCGGAAAGGCTGCTAAATAATGGATGAGGTTGTGACCGCCTCCCCCGGGGAGGATTCCCCTTTACTTAATACAGAAGCTGACACGGTCTACCTTCCTGTCACCGTATCCGGTGGCAATGCGGAAGTGATAGCCGGCAGCGATACCGGTGAAGGTGCTGCGGTAGATTCTCCGGAAGGCAACAGTCCCTATACTGTTGTCTTCTCCGCAGATGCACCGGATTATTCCGAAGCTCTGCAGCAGATCCATGAAGATCTCCTGCAGACGAATCAATATCTGTCAGAACAGGCTGATATCCTGGCAGAGCAGCTTGCAGTCTCCCAGGATCAGATCATCAAGATCCAGGAGAACACATTGATGATATCTATATTCCTTGGCATCATTGCCGGGATGCTTATCATGCTGGGACTGTGGAATGGGAGGAAATGATGGATATATTTACTTACGTGTCTATTGCATCGCAGTGTATGATCATCGGCGCCGTCTGCGAATGCGTAGCTATATTAACGGGATATGTATGTTTCTACATATTCCAGCTCATAGAAGGAGGAAAATAATATGCCTTTATTAACTGTTACTGCTCTTGCTGAAGCTGGTGCAGCTGCATCTTTCGATGTTGCCGCTATCATGCAGGCTGCTGTTACCAGCGTTCAGGCTGACATGTTCAAGGTTCTGGGTATTGCGGTACCCGCTGCTGTCACCATTATCGGTGCCGGTGTTGCTGTCAGATATGGTATCAGATGGCTGAAGTCTCTGAAGAGTGCTTAAAAACTGAATAGTCTCTAACCGGGAAGGGTGAGGAGCTGAAGCTTCCCGCCCTTTTTTGGTGCTGTCGGACAAAATTGCTGCAGGTTTGACTCTGCAGTGTGACTTTTGTAGGACAAATTTTGTCGGACAAAATTGCTGCAGCACGCCGGAGATCTCCGGGACTTTGTAGGACAAGAAAGGTAAAGGTGGAAATGGTAACTTATTTTGATGAGAAACACTGCAGGGAATACGAATGTATCTTTTACGATCCGGATGTTATTCTCTGCTGCAAGAGAAATTTTAAAGATCCTGCTGATGGCATGGATGCCTGTTGTGAACCTCCGGATGTTCGGAAAGATGGCTTTCATGCTTTGTTAGATAAGAATTTTTCGGAGGGGGGATAACTATGCAGAAAAGAATATCAGCGCTGTTGCTCGCCATGGTCATTGTGATCGGCAGCGTGCTGGGTGGGAATACATTGAAAGTTAAGGCTGCATCTGTCGCAGTTAGTGAAGAATTTGCCGTGGAGCTGACTATGATGCTCTATAATCTTCTGGAAACTGTTGCTATATCTTCCGGTATCAAGGACGGACTGGATGATTACGAATCTGGATCCTCGCTTTATGATGCTTTTATTGCATCTGTGGAAAGCATGGCTGAACCGCCTTTTTATGATACCATCATAACGCAGCCGGATGGTTCTCAGATGACTGTAAAAGAAGCTTTGGATGCTGCTGAATCTACGCTCGGAAGTAATGCTTTGAAATTGCCGACTTCTGAAACGTTTGCAAAATACCGGGTAATCTCCGGGACAGGCGGCAATGAGCCGGATCCGACTCCTACTCCATCCTCTGATCCGGATAGTACACCGGTGCCGGATACTGGGTATAAGGATCCTTTTACATATATCCAAGATGTACTGGTTTCGAGTACGCTTCTTTCTGCTATGGCTGGAATTTTTGCAGATCTGTATGCCGGGAAAATAGATGGATTAGAATATTCTGATTATTTGTCTAATGTTGAAAATGTTCCAGAGCGTTATTTTAAAGGCCGGTATGATTATAACAGTTCCGGTGAGGTTCTTATCAAGGGATCTTGTTATAATTATTTCGATAAGTTGAATAATGGACTTTCTTTTTATTATGAGGTTGACACCTCTTATCCTGGCAAGATTTGCTTTGTAGATTCAGGTACAAGTACTAGTCTTTATGTTTATAACGCAGATAAAAATGCACTCGTTTCTTCTCATATAACAGCTAACCGATTTGTTAAAAAATACTATAATCGTGTTGATTATGATGGTGCGGATACTTTTTCAGGTATTTCGTCAGATTCATCTATTACATCACATAAAGCTATATTTTATTTTAATATCCCTGTTTTCTCTACTCAGGCGCAAGCTTTAGCTTTTTTTCAAACAGGTGAATTAACTGGTCTTTTGAATGGTGAACCTTATGACTTCCCGGATCTTGCAACATCGACAGCAGAGCGGCTGCATCCTCTCACCGGCTATGAGTTTGCTCCGGGGCGGCTCCCTGGTATCAACGCTGCATTGTCTACGGCGGCCGCAGCTCTACCGGAACCGGGACTTGATCCGGCAGAAAATACAGAAGCTTATAAGAATGCTCTAGTTGCTGCCCTGACTGCAGCCTTGCCGGAGCCAGCACCGGAACCTGAACCAGAGCCTGATCCTTCTCCGGATCCCGGCACTGACGGAGAGGGGGAATCTTACAAGAGAGATCTCCGGCTGATTTTCCCTTTCTGTATCCCTTTCGACTTTATACATTTTATCCAGGCGCTGTCTGCTGATCCGGTGGCTCCCTGCTTTAAGATCCCGATCAAACTGGACTCCCTGGGAATAGATATGGTTCTGGAGTTAGATCTTGCTTGGATGGATCCGGTGATGGAGATCTTCCGGCTGGGGGAGCTTGGCTGCTTTGTGATTATGCTCATGGCTGCAACGAAAAAAATGATAGGATGGTGATTTTATGGCAGATATGCAGGCGTTACTCAATGGCTTTTTGGATCTACTGATGAAGGCTTTCCCGACTTCTCCCTTTGCTGACACAATCGAGAAATTCAGCAAGCTTCCTTACCTTGGTTATATTAACTGGTTTGTTCCTGTCTCTGAAATGGTTGCCATCGGCTCTGCCTGGCTGCTCGCCATTGGTGTCTATTATATTTACTCGATCATTGCCCGCTGGGTGAAGCTGATCGAGTAGTCAATAAGGGGGAATTATTATGATATCTTTGTACTCCGGGACTCCCGGATCCGGCAAGAGCTGCCATGCTGCCAGGGAGATTGCTCTCCGGCTGCAGCGCAAGGATTCCGTGGTGATCGGTAACTTTTACTTTAACACAAAAGCGGTAAAGAAATGTAAAGGCGTATACCTTTATGTTCCCAACCATCGTCTGGATCCGGACAAGCTGCTCCGGTTCTCCAGGCGATTGGCAAAGCATCTCGGACGCAGGCTTCGGGAAGGAGAGGTTAAGATCTACATCGATGAAGCGCAGCTCCTTTTTAATTCCAGGGAATACTCTTCCCCGAACCGGCGTGCCTGGCTGTCCTTCTTCTCCCAGCACCGGCATTATGGCTATGACGTGATCCTGCTCGCACAGTTTGATCGGATGCTGGACAGACAGATCCGGGGACTGATCGAGTACGATTTCGTGCACCGGAAGATCTCCAACGCCGGAAAGATCGGTGCTGTGCTCGGGTTCCTGAGCCGGGGGAATATGTTCGTTTGTATCAAAAAGTGGTATCCCATGAAGCAGACAGTGGATTCCAACTTCTTCTGGGCGAAGAAATCCGTCTATGAGCTCTATGATTCCTACAATCATTTTGAGTTAATTGACGAAAAAGTGAACAAAAAAGAGGTGCAGCGCATGAGACGGATGAGCGGGGTTTGAGGGGCCCCGCGAAGCCGGCGCAGGCGCTGGCGCCACGCCCTGTAATACGTGGTCTCAAAAACCATTGTCCGACACGGGGAAACGTGCTTGTATTCTGATAAAAGTGGCAAAAAAATAATTTCCCCGAAACGGCTTTTGGGGAAATTATCGAAAATGCCGATTTTGTCCGACAAATTAAGTTTTAGGGGGTCGAAAAATGCTCGACAAAAGACAAAATAACGATAACATCCTATTCCGTGACATGCCGCTGGAGGATCAGCATGAGTGGTTTGGATATGCACAAAAGAAATTCCTGCACAACATCGATACATTTTATTATTCCGTGAAGTTCCGGAACGACTTCCGGCTGAAATCCAAGGATCCGCAGGTCGAGAAAATGCGCAAGTTCTTTAAACTGCAGTATAACTATCTGAACGGAAATGAAGATCAGCCGGAACTGTATCTTCCGAAACTCGGCAAGAATCTGTATCTGAAGCCGGTGACCTTCTCCCGGTTCTATACGACCTGTTTGAGTTATCCGGAGTACTTTGATATCTTTCTGGCTCCGGTAGTTCCAAAAGCGGCAGACGGTGGGGAGTCTGTCACCTGTGAGTGCGTGGTACAGATCCGCAGCTACATGCTCTGGATCATGGGCGTCCGGGATGCCTTTGAGAACAGCTATGAATATGTTAAGAACATAGCTGCATACTTCGGTCTGGAAATCGATTTCGTACAGGAGAACAGAGTAGACTATTGCTGGCACAGCAACTACCTCAAGGATCCGGAAACATTCTTCTCTCCGGAGAACTTCTACAAGATGCGTGTGGACAGGTTCAAGAATGCAACCTATGTCACAAACAAGGTCGGCTCCGAAGACTATGAGATCGACTATGTGGCACTGGGGAAGCGTTCTGATAAAGTATTCGTCAGGATCTATCAGAAGACCAGGGAAGTGATCGAACAGAATTACAAGCCGTGGTTCTTTCAGATCTGGGAAATGAACGGATTGATTTCTAAGTATGACAAATGGGTCTATGAACGCTGCTATCAGAAAAAGAACTGGTTCTATCGGTATACTGCAAGACTGGAGTTTTTTTTAGAGCACGGTCAGGATCCGTATTATACAAATTATGTCCGGCAGATCCTGGACGGTACGCTGACCATTGAAGAGGATGCTCTGATCCGGCTGGCCGATAAACTTACACCAAAACTCAACTACGTGGTGAATGTGGAGTATCAGACCATGCGCAGACATTCCAAAAGTTATGATCTGATCCCGTTCAAGGATCACCGGAACAAGGGAGAATGTAAAAGGATCTACGATTATCTGGACAACCGGAAGCTGATCATTGACTATCTGACGGAACGGGTTTTCAAGATGGTAGAGAAAACCGGGGATTCCAAGAAGTACCGGAGACCGTACTGTGGTTTCTGGAAAGCTCTCCGCAGCACACGCTGTATTGACATGAAAATGACACCGGATGAGGTGAAGTTGGTAAGAAACTACAACCGGAAGCTTTCCGTGGAGTCCATGAAAAAGCGTGTGATCGGGTCAGCGGTGACCCTCGGTATCTATATGCGTGGGATCAATGAGGACAGTCCTCTGCAGGACTGCTTTGAAGCACTTCTCCGGATGAATGATAACGACATCATGGAAGCGCAGAGATATAAACAGAAAAAACTCCGGCAGTTTAATGAGGATGAACTTTCCGGAGTCTTCGTATCTTCTGAAAAGCACCGCTTCCGTCTGCTGGATGAAAGTGACGGCACTCTTTACGATTATGATAGTATAAACAACTTAGATTTGCAAGGGGGAAATTCACTTGACCATCCAACAGCTCCGTGACGTATACATAAACAACCGGAGTACTTATTGCAGCACGGATACTATACTTAAGTATACGGATGATCTGGATCTGTTTTTCCGGTTCCTGGAAAGTCATTATCGGGTAGATCCTGCCGTGAGCGGCTTTGATGCACTTACTGGATCTGTCTACATGGATTTTATCCTGGAGCTGCGTACTAGGAAGATCAAGAACTCTTCTATCCGGAGTTATTGCAGATCTGTAAAGGCGTTTCTGCACTGGACATATGAGAATAACTTTAGTCCGGATTATTTAAAGGGTGTGAAGCTGCCGAAGGATGATGCCGTGGCAGAGCTGCCATTATTCGTTGAGGATGTGGTAAAGATCGATGCGCTTTTCGACCGGGGCACAGAGCAGGGGCTGCGGAATTATTGCATCTTTCACCTGTTGCTTGACTGCGGCCTGCGCCGACAGGAAGTGTGTCATCTGCAGGTACATCATCTGGATCCGGAGCGGAACATCCTGCACATCGTCAATTCTAAGGAAAACAAAAGCCGTTTTGTGTTGATCCCGGACTTTCTGATCAGCGCATTGCAAGAGTATGACCAGCAGACCGGCATTACTTCCGGATATATGCTCCGTCAGCTTCGGGATCCGGAGTGTCCGCTTACATCTAACACGGTGAAGATGATCTTTCAGGATCTGAAGATCAGCACCGGTATAGATCGGCTTCATGCGCATCTGCTCCGTCACACGTTTGCGATCTCCTACCTGATCGGCGGCGGTAACCTGGAATTTTTACGTGTGTTTCTGGGGCATTATGATTATGCTGCAACGAAAACCTATGTCGCCATGGCTGCACAAATGAAGCTGCTCGGTGCTCCAGTGTATCAGCTAGATCCGATATTCTTCCAGCGTGGTTACTAGACACCATTAACAAGAGGTCAGGGTGTCTAGTGAGTTTCCGGGGACAAAAAAAGAACCGTCCCCGGAGCTCCTATGTCTCCAAAAACGATTCTCTCGAGTGCACCGCCAGGGGCTCGAACCCTGGACACCCTGATTAAGAGTCAGGTGCTCTACCAACTGAGCTAGCGGTGCATTTTCTGTGTCGTTGTTATGTCTCCCGCAACGACAAGACATATATTATCACATGGTTTTCAAGAATGCAAGTACTTTTTGAAAAAAATTTAAATATTTTTTTCGATTTATTTGTACAATAGGTGAAATTACTGTTTTTTACGGGCTTCCTGGCACTTTTTGCAGTAGCCGTACAGCTCTAATTTGTGTCCGGTGACAGTGAAGTCTCCGGTATCCTGCTCTAAATGCACATGTGCAAAGGGGCAGCTGGGCAGCGGAATCCGCTTATGACATTCCAGGCAGACCGCATAATGGGTATGTTCCCCGCGGTTCAATTCGTATACTACGGTACCGTCTCCCATGAACGTAGTCTTCTCTACCATTCCGTGTTCTTCAAATGTTGCCAGAATCCGGTAGATCGTGGATACAGCATAATCGCTGCCTTCGTGATCTCTCTCAATACGATTGTAAATCTGTACGGCACTGAGGGGCTCGGCAGCTTCCTCCAGCACCTGATATACGCATTTTCTCTGTTTGGTCCATTTTAATCCCTTGGGATAAGAAATATCATTGTGTTCACATTTATGTTCTTCCATAGATATCTGTCCTTTTATATCGCGATCTCGAGGACGCAGTGCTTTCCACCTCGAAACACTTCGTGTTCCTCGCTGGACGGGCGTCGCCCTATCAAAATTGGATCTGCCTCTTATGCCTGCAAGCAGTCAAAGAGTCAGCTCTCAATTTTGGCACTGCTCGTGCCTACAACCAGTTTATCACAATTCCTGTCAAAACACCAATCACATACAAAATTCCCATGATTTTCAGATTTTCCTTTTTATCCGGATTCACACGGAACAACACCAGCAGTCCTACTCCCGCGCCTACCAGCAATCCGGACATCATGGCTCCAAGGCTGATCACACCACTGATATACAATTGCGTTATGGTCACAGATGCTGCACAGTTGGGAATCAATCCCACCAATCCTGCCAGCACAGGTCCCAGTACGGGACGATTCAGGATCAGACCGGCCAGAACATCTTCTCCCACAAAATGCAGTGCTGTGTTCAGAACAAATCCAATGACTATAATGAAAAAGGTAATGTGAAGCGTATGCTTTACCGCAGACAGAAAAATGCCATCCTCTTCACAATGGCAGTTCTCATGCTCACAGATTTCATGAATGTGCTCTTCCTCTTCATGGTCATTTTCCCCATGCCCGTGAACATGGTCATGAGGATGTATCTTCCTCTCACGGACCAACAGATCGATCACAAACCCGGCTATGGCACCAATGGCTGCTTTCGCTCCCAGCACGCCCAGTACAAAGCGGATATCCATTTTCTCCGAAATCAGGATCGGCAGCATCTCATCAGAGGTGGACAGATAAATGGCTATCAGTGTTCCCAGGGTGATCACCCTGCCTGCATATAAGTTGGATGCTGCTGCTGAGAATCCACACTGCGGCAGCACACCTGCCACGCCACCGATCAACGGTCCCATTTTACCTGCTTTACGCACCATATGTGTGGTCTTCTCGCCGGCCTTATGCTCCAGATATTCCATAGCCAGATAGGTCAGGAACAAAAATGGCACCAGCTTTATACTATCTATTAAAGTATCTAAAATAACTTCCGACATAACTCTTACCTTTCCATACTTTCTTTATCAAATGAATACTTAATCATATATTTGTTCTAAATGCAAATGAGTTGCATTTGCATTTAGAACTATAACACATTTTTTCATATTGTCAATATTTTAATTATAAAAAATGCGCTATGCTATGATAAGCTACGAAAAGCAAGAGATGCCCACCCGGGCAAAAGCCAGCCGGTATACCGTCTTATTATTGCAATTCGATCAATCCTTTTTTCTTCCATGCTCCGCTCCGCCAGCGCATCATCATGCCGACCGCACGGCAGCATTCATCTGCTGCCAGACCGATATAAGCACCCACTACTGCCAGATGCAGCTGTATCCCCAACAGATACGTTCCTCCCGCTGCACACAAAAACATGAAAACAGCTCCGAGGATCACCGGAAATACAGCATCTCCACTGGTTTTCAGTGCATTTCCGTATACCAGATTTGTGACTCGTCCGACTTCCAGGGCAATATCAATAAACATCAGCTTCTGCACTAGTTCTACCATACTCTTATCCTGCGTGAAAAAAGAGATCAGGACCGGGGCACTGACTGCAAACAGAAATTCTGTTCCCATCGCCAGTACCGCTCCGATCGCCGCAGATTTTTTAGTCTGCTTATCACATATTTCATATTTTCCCGCACCCATGTACCATCCGGTCATAATAGCATTCGCCTGGGCAAGCGCACTTCCCACACAGAAGGATAAATTTGTGATCTGTACCGTATAGGAGCGGGCTGCCACATTGATTCCTTCTGTATCCATCTGGTTCAGAAAACGGATCACCAGTGTCATCGCTACATTATAAATAATATTCTCCAAAGCGGAAGGTAATCCGATCCGGATGATCTTCCGCAAAATCTCTCCGGAATTTACCCTCTCCGAATATTTTTTTGCAGGGATCAGCCGCCGTACAAAGATCACTATCAATATCAGATTCACTACTTTGGAGATCACTGTTGCGGATGCGACCCCCTGCACGCCGAGGTGGAAACGAAACAGAAACACGGCATTTAATATAAAGTTCAAAATATTACCTGTCACAGTTGCGATCAGAGGCTGTTTCGTATATCCAAACGCACGCAGATATCCTGCCAGTATGGGAATCATTGCGTTCAATATGCTTCCGCCTCCTACGATCCGCAGATATTGTACAGCAGGCTCCTTCAATGCCGGTGCAATACCTACCACATACAGAATCCCATCGGAACAGAAAAACAAAAATACAGACATCACAACACCCAGGATCCCATTAAACCATAATCCCAGAGTCTTTGCCTGACAAGCGATCCCCGGTCTGCCCGCACCGATATTCTGTGTCATCACAGCCAGCATTCCCATAGAAACTACCGAATACATAATAATAAATACACCGATATAAGTATTTGCTGTTCCGACTGCTCCGACTGCCTGATCTCCCACAGAAGAAAGCATTAAGGTATCCACCATTCCGGACAACATGTAAAAGATCGTCTCCAGACACAGTGGTACAAATAATTGAAATAATGACTTATTCTGTCCTTCCATCGTAGGTTTTATATCCTTTCTGCGGTTCCTAAAAATTTGCATTTTCATTTTACAACTATTCAGAATACTATTCCGAATAGTCTCTTCAATTTTTACATATTACTACTTTATCTTTCCTAAAACTTGCATTTTTACCACAGAAAATTGACTTATTTCTACTTTTATAGTAATCTGACCATAATATCCTCTACTGCACTTCACAGAAAGGCCTGCCTATGTACCCTGAATTAAGAGAAGAACGCATTCACGGAACAAAAGAATTTCCTTTTAGCTGTTATCACCTGCATGATATGCCTGCTTTTTTTCAGATTCCTGTCCACTGGCATCCGGAGGTCGAGATCATATATGTCCGCTCCGGCTCTCTTAAGATCATCATTGAAGGAGAAGAATACGAAGCGGCCGGCGGCTCCGTATTCTTTGTGAATCCCGGTGAACTTCATTTTATGGGTTCCGCAATTCCGGGCGTAGACTATCATACCCTGCTGTTCCCACTGGAATTTATTTCCTTTCAGACGGATGATCTGTTGGAAACGGATTTTCTCCTTCCCTTGCGTAACCATGAATTGCTTTTGCATCATAATCTTTCCCACGAAAAAAGCTGTCCTGACATCATTTCTCTCATCCGTGAGATCCTGTCTGTCAGACAGCTTCCAAATACATTGAGCGGGCATTTCCGATTACGTATTTTATTATTGTCACTTATCCAAAAAATTGCTTCCTGCGGAACCATTAACCCGATGGGCGCCAAAAGGAACGATCCAATGCAGCGTGAGATACTGACTTATCTGCAGTATAACTACACGGAACCCCTTCGGTTGGAAACCCTGGCAGAGCAATTTCATTTATCCGAAAAATATTTGTCCCGCTATTTTAAGCAGCATTTTCATCTGCCTCTAACGCAATACCTGATGCATCTGAGGCTGACCCATGCCTGCCATCTGTTAGAGAGCACCTCTCTGCCGGTTACAGAGGTTGCCCTGCAGTCCGGCTTCCCCAACGTGAGTCATTTTATCCGCTGCTTTCATAGGACATATCAGATGTCTCCGCTGCAATATCGTAAACAACTGCCCTATCAATGATCGTTTTCAAGAGCTCTTCTTGCAAGCTCCAGGCATCCCATGATGCCCTGATCATCGTGAAGAGATGCCGGCACCACATAATGCTCCATGTCTGCAAGTTCATCCGTTACGATATAGCCATTGATGTATTCCTTAAGCTTCTTACGGATAAGCGGGAACAACTGCTCCTGGTGCATGACACCGCCGCCTAAAATGATCATTTCCGGAGATACCGTCATGACATAGCCGGTCAGCGCCTGAGCAATGTAATCTGCCTCCAGCTCCCATACTTCCGGACAATCTGCCAAGTCCACTGCTTTCCTGCCCCAGCGTTCTTCGATGGCAGGACCTGCCGCCAGACCTTCCAGACAATTCTTATGATAAGGACATCTTCCGGCATAAGTATCTGCGGTCCGCTTTGTGATCAACACATGTCCTGTCTCCGGATGGAGCATTCCGTGATGCAGCTCTCCGTTACTATAAATACCACCGCCGACACCGGTACCGATGGTCAGATACATGACACACTTTTTCCCTTGTGCCTGTCCGAAAGTCACTTCACCGAGGACGGAACCATTCACATCCGTATCAAATCCCACGGGGCAATGAAGTGCCTCCTGCATCTGCCCAACAATATCGCAGTCCCTCCAGGCCAGCTTTGGCGTGGTTGTGATATAACCGTATTTTTCGGAATCTCTGTCCAGCTCAATAGGCCCGAAACAGGCAATTCCCAATGCATCGATCCCCTTGTCCCTAAAATAAGCAATCATCTTAGGAATCGTCTCCTTAGGCGTAGTTGTAGGAATCGATACCTGTTCATAAATTGTACCATTCTCATCCCCAATAGCGCAGACCATTTTTGTACCGCCGGCTTCCAATGCACCCAGACGTAATTTTGCCATATAAACTCCCTACCTTTCCAGATTCTGTCTGTCAAATATATCCTGAGCTTTTCCTTCGGATTCTGCTCTCTGTGGTTAGTATAGCAGATCCTTTTCTCCCTGTTAATATCAATTTTTATGGAGTTTCTCTCTCTTTTTAATTTTCTCTTTTCTGGGGAATCTTTCCTATGATATACTTGTTATACTGTTCTCAGTTACACACAAATTGCAGGAGGTTATATCACAATGAAAAAAATATGGATCGTCGGTTCCCTCGGTCACATGGGGCAGGCGTTGATCAGGTTGTTAGACATGATGGAATATGAATTATACGAAACCGATAAGGACGAGCTGGATATCACGGATGAACATGCCGTTTCCCTGTTCATGCACCGCAATCGTCCCGATGTCGTCATCAACTGTGCAGGATATCATCCTTCCGCCGGTGCAGCGCAGTCGGAGACAGATATGGCTTACAAGGTAAACGCCGTAGGTGCGAGAAATCTGGCGCAGTCTGCGGAGAGCATTCAGGCAAAACTCATCCAGATTTCTACGGATGATGTATTTTCCAGCGCATCCGACACACCCTATAATGAGTTCGATGACGTAAATCCCGTGGGACTGTTTGCGAAATCCAAATATGCCGGAGAGAAATTCGTCATCCAGCTGATGACCCGCTATGTCATTATCCGCAGTTCCTGGATCTATGGCATCGGCAAAGACTTTTTGAATGAAGTACTCGAAGCAGCCGCGGACCCTCAGATATCCGCTATGGAACTGCTAAATAACGACCGTGCAGTACCTACCTCCGCTGCTGAGCTTGCACGCGTGGTAAAATTTTTCATCGACAACGACCATTACGGTATCTATCACGCCGTATGCAGCGGCGGTTCCTGCACACGCCTGGAATTCGCGAAAGAGATCCTGCGTCTTGCCGGAAAAGAGGACCGGCTTACCGTCACAGTAAAAGACGGCACCCCGGAGAAATATTCCGTACTGGATAATATGATGCTGCGTCTCACCGGCATCGAAGAACCCAGTGGCTGGAGAGACACACTGGCTTCCTATATGAAAGAAACCGGAGGACTGGAATAGTGGAAAAACACGAAAAAGAAAAGAAAAAACTCGGTCTGTCCACCAAAATCTTTATCGCCCTTTTAACCGGTGCGGTGTGTGGTGTGCTGATCCATTATTATATGCCGGAAGGGTACTTTAGAGATACGATTCTGATCAACGGTATTCTCTATGTACTGGGCAACGGTTTTATCCGCCTGATGCAGATGCTGGTGGTTCCTCTGGTATTCTGCTCCCTGGTCTGCGGCGCCATGGCCATCGGTGATACGAAAACGTTGGGAACTGTGGGTGTGAAAACGATCCTGTTCTATCTGTGCACCACTGCTTTGGCGATCTGCGTGGCACTGGGTATTGCCAGTCTGATCAATCCCGGCGTCGGTTTAAATATTGCGTTGCCGGAGGATGCCACCGAAGTTGCGACCACCCAGGTAGATTTTGCGGAGACGCTGCTGAATATTATCCCGAAAAATATTTTTACCTCTCTGTCCACCGGAGATATGCTGCCGATCATCTTCTTTGCTTTATTTGTCGGCATTCTTCTGGCTGCCATGGGCAACCGGGTCTCCACTGTGGCGAACTTTTTCAGTCAGTTCAATGACATTATGATGGAAATGACAATTGCAGTCATGAAAGCAGCCCCTGTCGGTGTCTTCTGCCTGATCGCCAAGACCTTCGCAGGTATTGGCTTCGACGCTTTTGTGCCTATGCTGAAATATATGGGAAGCGTCATTCTGGCGCTGGCAGTACAGTGTTTCGTGGTATATCAGGTCATGCTGTTTGTGTTCACCCGGTTGAATCCTTTTAAGTTCATTAAAAAGTTCTTCCCGGTTATGACCTTTGCCTTCTCCACTTCCACCAGTAATGCGACGATCCCTCTGTCTATCGACACTCTGTATAAAAAAATCGGTGTCTCCAAACAGATTTCGTCCTTTACGATTCCTCTGGGTGCCACCATTAACATGGACGGTACTTCCATTATGCAGGGCGTAGCAGTTGTTTTCATAGCACAGGCTTACGGTATTCCTCTGACCCCGGCTGCCATTGCTACCGTCATTGCCACCGCGACGATCGCTTCCATCGGCACTGCCGGTGTCCCCAGTGTCGGTCTGGTCACCCTGTCCATGGTACTGACCTCCGTGGGACTGCCTACCGAAGGCATTGCACTGATCATGGGTATCGACCGTATCCTGGATATGCTGCGTACCGCTGTCAATATCACCGGTGATGCCGTATGTACCACTATCGTTGCTAAGCAGCAGGGTGCCTTTAATGAGAAAACTTTCCGGGCAGATAACTGATCACCCGTTTACAACTTTTCAGACGGCTGCCACCGTATAAAAATAAGTGAAACATTCTGTCTTGTGCTCAAGTGCACCGTCAGAAGTTTCACTTTTTTATAGCTCGCAGCTATTCTATTTCAGTTTATTGAGTTTTGCCCGGTTGGCAATAACGATCAGCCGCATATCCTGTGTCAGAGGTTCTTCCGGATCGATATTGGTATTTACATTTTTTCCTTCGATGATCGCCACCACGTTAATGGAATATTTTCTCCGCAGATTCAGTTCAATCAGGTTCTTCCCGATCCACTGCTGTTTCACTTCCAGTTCCACCATAGACACATCCTGGGACAATTCGATAATGTCCATGAAGCCGGAGCTTAACAGATTTTTGGCCAGGTGGATCCCTGACTCACTCTCGGGGAATACTACACGGTCTGCTCCTACTTTCGTAAGTATCTTGCAGTTTATCTCAGTGGCGCATTTGGCGATAACGGTCTTTACGCCCAGTTCTTTACACAGCATGGTTGCCATAACACTGGCTTCCAGATGATTTGCCATGGTCACAATGACCACATCAATATTCGCAATACCGATCTGTCTCAACGCTTCCGGATCTGTAACATCTGCACATTTACAGTATGGAATCTCTGAGATTACCGCATTGACAACTGCCTCTCTATTGTCTACCGCCACCACCTCTGCGCCGTTCTCTGCCAACTCCTTCGCCACACTTCTTCCATATCTTCCAAGTCCAAATACTGCATAGGTCTGATTGATTCCCATAGTCTCTTCCTTCCTGTTGTTTCGATCTGCTTTATCCGACGCTGATCTCTTCTGTCGGGTTCTTCACAATATTTTTGTTCTTTTTCTGCGTGCTGAATGCCACTACCAGCGATATGGGGCCGACTCTTCCCAGATACATGGTCACGATAATAATCAGTTTTCCCCAAAGATTCAGCATGGAAGTCAGGTTCCTGCTTAATCCCACAGTAGCTGTGGCACTCACTGTTTCATACACAATATCTATCACATCCGCATCTGTCACTGCAGATAAAAAAATCGCGGACAGCGATGCAATGATAAAAAACATACCTACAACTGCTACCGATTTATTCACCGCCTGCTTCGGGATATTTCTCCCAAACAGCTCTGCATCCTCCTTACTACCTATGGTGGCAAACATAGATACCAGCAGCACTGCGATCGTAACTGTCTTCATTCCTCCTGCGGTTCCCACCGGAGAGCCGCCGATCAGCATCAAAAGCACCGAAATGATCGCAGAGGTATTGGTCAGATCCTCTTGTGGAATCGTGGCAAAACCTGCGGTTCGCGTAGTTACTGCCTGGAACAGGGATGCCCAGATCCGTTGCGGCACCGTGTAATCCTGCATCGTCAGGGGATTATTGTATTCAAAAATATAAAATGCCGCCGCTCCCACTACAATAAGTATTCCTGTCACCGTGAGTGCTATTTTACTGTGAAGCGTCAGCAGTCGGAAACATTTCAGCTTCTGGCTCCGGATATTTTTCAAAACCCGCAGTACATCCCACCAGACGATATAACCTAAACCACCCAATATGATCAGCAGCATCGTGACCAGATTGACCATTGGCTGGAATACATAGCCGCACAGACTGTCTTCCGCCATAATATCCATTCCTGCGTTGCAGAAGGCAGATACGGCATTAAAAATCGCAATCCATATGCCTCTGAGTCCGTATTCCGGCACAAATACTGTCATATACAAAAGAGCGCCGCATCCCTCCACCACCAGAGTACCTATGAGGACCTTGCGGAGGAATCTCACGATTCCGGAGATATTATTCAGATTAAACACATCCTGCAGCATCCACCGGTTACCCAGTCCCAGTCGTCTGTGCAGTCCCATCATCACACCGTACATGACCGTAATGACTCCCAGACCTCCCAACTGGATCAGAAACAGGATCACGATCTGTCCCCAGACGCTCCAGGTGGAATATGTGGGAACCGTCACCAGACCGGTCACACAGATGGATGTGGTGGCTGTAAATAAAGCATCTATATAAGGAACCGCTTCTCCGGTGGCTGAACTGATGGGTAATGCCAGCAGGAAGCTTCCCACTAATATGGCACACAGAAAACTAAGCATGATCTTCTGTGTCGTAGACAACTGTATTATTTTTTTACTGTTCATAACACACTCCATTCCGCCGGCGCTTTATCGATTATAACACACTTTTAGATAAAAAACTCCTATTGGAGACAGTTTGTTGCTGTATCCATCATAGGAGTTTTCTTTTGATCTTATTTTTCTTCCCTTATACCTTAAAGCGATATCCAACACCCCAGATGGTCTCGATATATTGAGGCTTTGCAGTATCCTTTTCAATCTTTTCACGGATCTTCTTGATGTGCACGGTAACGGTGGCAATATCACCGATAGAATCCATATCCCAGATCTCACGGAACAATTCTTCTTTGGTAAATACATGGTTCGGATGCTCCGCCAGAAACGTCAGCAGATCAAACTCTTTGGTCGTAAACGTCTTCTCCACCCCGTCCACATAGACACGTCTGGCAGTCTTATCAATACGGATACCACGGATCTCCACGATATCATTCTGCTGCTTCTGGTTGGTTCCCACCAGTCTCTCATAACGGGCCATGTGCGCCTTCACGCGGGCTACCAGCTCACTGGGGCTGAAAGGTTTGGTCATATAGTCATCCGCACCCAGCCCTAAGCCACGGATCTTATCAATGTCGTCCTTCTTCGCAGATACCATGAGAATGGGAATATTTTTCTCCTCGCGGATCTTCTTACATACTTCGAAGCCGTCCATGCCGGGCAGCATCAGGTCCAGAATGATCAGATCATAATCGCCTGCCAGAGCGGTCTTCAGTCCCTCATCTCCGGTATTGCAGATATCTACCTTGAAATCACTAAGCTCCAGATAATCCTTCTCAAGATCTGCAATTGCTACTTCATCTTCAATAATTAAAATCTTGCTCATTATTTATCCTCCATTTACAGAAAGTCCTTGCATCATCAGTTATCATGCTATTTCTGTTTCATTCCTTATTGATTCCTTATTCATTACTTGGTTCCACCCGGCTGCAGTTCAATGTATTTTCTCAGGACAAAATGCATACAGGTGCCTTCACCCTCTTTGGCTGTTGCCCATACATAGCCGCCGTGATCCTCGATGATCTTCTTCACAATAGAAAGTCCGATGCCGCTGCCGCCCTGGGCGGAATTGCGGGAAGCATCCGTGCGGTAGAACCGCTCAAAGATCTTCTGCAGATCCTTCTGCGCGATTCCCTTGCCGTTGTCCTCGATCTCTACCCGGATAGCATCCACTTCGTCGAGAATACGGATATCAATGTGCCCACCTGGCTTATCCATATATTTTACGCTGTTACTGATAATATTATTGATGACCTTCTTCATCTGCTCCGGATCCGCGATGACTACTGTGTCAGGAGATACCAGATTCGAATAGTTCAGCTTGATACCCCGCTGCTCCAGATCCAGTCCGACTTCTTCCACACAGTCGCCGAAATAATCCGCCACGTTGATCCGGTGGAAATTGTACGGGATCCGGTTATTATCAATTCCGGAATAAGTGGTCAGCTCGTTGATCAGCCGATCCATATCAATGGCTTTATTGTAGATGGTCTTGATGTATTTATCCATCTTCTCCGGCGTATCTGCCACACCGTCCATGATTCCTTCCACATAACCCTTAATGGCTGTGATAGGGGTCTTCAGATCATGGGAAATATTGCTGACCAGCTCTTTGTTCTGCTTCTCATGCTGGGTGTTCTCTTCCGTGGATTCCTTCAGCCGTAAACGCATGTCCTCATAATTGCGGTAGAGATCACCGATCTCACCCTTGGCATCTGTCTCCAGAACATAATCAAAGTTGCCTTCCTTTATCTTGCGCATTGCCACATTCAGCTCATTGATGGGCTCAAATACGCCCTTGTGGATCCACTGGGTCAGCATCAGGCTGGTGAAGATCAGGATCACTATGATAGCCACAAACATATCGATCAGTAGATGTCTCGAGATCAGCGAATTGACCTTCGTTACAATGAAGACGCTGCCCGGTGTTCCATCCCGGAAAGTGAAATCAATCTGTTTTACATACTTCTCCAGCTCATTGTAGAAATATCCACTGTCATCCGACAGATTCTCGTCACCATAGGCAGGCAGTTTTTCAAAAATCTGCTGTGCGGCTTCTTCATTGCCGGCATAATACAGCTTATCACCTTTTCTTACAATAATGTAAGTAGACTTCCGCGATACCTCCTCATTGATATGATCCAGATATTCTTTATCTTCCAGCCTGCTGCTGTCTTCCTTCACCTGGTCCAGCAGCACATAATACGCCTGATCCGTGGTATTGGTGAATTCCCTGAAATTCTCCGACATCATGGAATAATCAATATCCGTCAGACTGAGACCCTGAGAAAAATTCATCAGGTAAATAGCAATCATCACGAACGCCATGATCGTCAACAACAACGGAAGTAATATAATACTTATAAATGTTACACGAAGTCTGGTTTTAAATTTCATATTACTCTTGCCTTTCAGCAACCTGCAAACTTTCCGTGACTTTAGTGCTGTATATTTCTGTACACTGTGTAACACAAGTTTGCGCATGTTAATTTATACTTTACTTTCGCTCATTATAGCATGATTCCCACCTCCTGTGTATAAAGGAAGCAAGAATATCATTAAAAAAATATAAACAAAATTTTTTCATTTTTCTGTTGACATTATTCTCGCATCATGTATAATAAGCTTATAAGAAACAGTAATCATTACTATTATCGAGAAAGGAGCTTATCATGGCACTGAAACGAAGCAGACAACGGGAAATGATCAAATCCTTTCTCATGGGACGCAAGGATCATCCTACCGCTGATGTGATCTATTCTAATCTGAAGCAGCAGGATCCGAACTTAAGTCTCGGTACCGTCTACCGTAATTTGACACTTTTGTCAGACATGGGAGAGATCTTACGACTCCGGGTCGGTGACGGTGTTGACCATTTTGATGCCGATACTTCCGAACATTATCATTTCGTGTGTACGGAATGCGGAAGCGTTATTGATCTGGACATGGATAGTATTGATTCCATCATGGAGGCAGCCGGAGAGAGATTTGACGGCCGGATCCGGGGACATGTCACTTATTTCTACGGCTCTTGTCCCGCCTGCACCAGGGTTGCTACGGAGTCCTAGTTTTCTAAATGAAAACTGGCTTCGTTCCATAATATATTTGTGCTTATAAAGCACACGCAAAAAGAGAAAACTAAAAACAAAACATTTCATTAGAGAAAAGGAGAAAAAATTATGGCAAAGTATGTATGTCAGGTATGTGGTTATGTTTATGAAGGTGATGCGGCTCCCGCAGAGTGCCCCATCTGTCACGCTCCCGCTTCCAAGTTCACCAAGCAGGAGGAAGGCAAGACCTGGGCTGCTGAGCATGTAGTAGGTGTAGCAAAGGGTGCTCCCGAGGATATCATTGCTGATCTGCGTGCGAACTTCCAGGGTGAATGCTCTGAGGTTGGTATGTATCTGGCAATGGCAAGAGTTGCTCACAGAGAAGGTTATCCCGAGATCGGTCTGTACTGGGAGAAGGCTGCTTACGAAGAAGCTGAGCACGCTGCAAAATTCGCTGAGCTGTTAGGTGAAGTCGTAACCGATTCCACCAAGAAGAATCTGGAGATGAGAGTAGATGCCGAGAACGGCGCTACCGCAGGTAAGTTTGATCTGGCTAAGAGAGCTAAGGCTCTGAACCTGGATGCTATCCATGACACCGTACACGAAATGGCTCGTGACGAGGCCAGACACGGAAAGGCATTTGAGGGTCTGCTTAAGAGATACTTTGGCTAAGCTACAAGCCATGCAAGGATAAAATAAAAAGTCACTGGGAGGACATTTATGTACTTCCAGTGACTTTTTATTTTGGACTTATACGGCGACAGCCGTCCATGAGCAAGTCACGCAGTGACTGCGAATGGGTTGCATGGCGCAAGCCTTAGGAGCTCGCCAGCCCTTATACGGTTCCGGAGATCACCAGCGTGCTGACACCGGGATTGATCCCCCATGCTCCCGTAACGGGATCCTGGGTGTAAGTCGCTGCGGGTACGGTAATACCTCCTGCAGTTCCGGTAAATAATCCGGTAGTCGTATCATACGTATAGTTTGTTCCCTCTGCCCATGCAGTCCCATTAAAATTCACAGTCAGATTCTCCAATACGGGATTAAAGGTATCCGTGATCACGACACCGGTAGCTGCATCTGCTGCCGTATTCCCCAGATTCTGTATCAGGAACGTATACGTCAATGTTCCATTCTCTGTCACGGGTACGGGACTGACGGACTTTGTGATCGTAAGAAGCGGTCCGCTTACCGCATTTACTGTCTCGTTCACAGTAACAGGAGTGACCCCTGCCCCGGCAATCGTCGCCGTATTCATAATGGAAGCCTCTGCTGCCAGCGGCGCATAAGAGTTCACCTCAGCCTCATAGGTAAGTGTCACATTACCTCCCGCAGGCACGGTAATTCCCGTGATTGTCAGAGGAGGGCCTGCCGTTACAGCCGGTGTTGCCTGTAAAATTCCGTTTGCATAGTATTTTACGGTCCCCGGAATATACGTCAGCGGTGTCAGTTCTCTGGTATTAAACGAATACTCTCCCAGATTGTCCGTTACTGTAATTCCGTTAAATGCTGTAGTGCCTGAGTTCACAATGCTGATCACATACGTCACATTTTCATTCTGCCCGTAGGTATCCCGCACTGCTGTCTTGGTTGCAGACAATACCTCCGTGATCTCACCCACTGCTATATTGGAGTTTGTAATCTCATTTCCATAGCGAAGCTGTGCCTGATTTGTAAATCTAGCCATATATTTTTGTATCCTTTCATTGTATTTGGATTTACTATAATATATGACTGTTTTTAAGAAAGTTGACGGATTCTGTCACCGCATTTCTTGACTTTCCTCTTCCACCTCCGTATGATGGAATCACAAGCATTCACTTGCGCTGCCCCGGAAAACAATGAGGATTCAACATGAAGAAAAAAGTATTTAACATCATCCAGATCGGCGACAAAAGTAACCGTCTGAGCCGGCTCTTTGATATTTTTATTGCTATCGTTATCTGTGCAAATATTCTGGTGACTTTTCTGCAAACCTTTGATGAGCTTGCTTTTTTATTTCCGGTATTTCATGTGGTCGAGGTTCTCACTATTCTGATCTTCTGTGTAGAATATATCCTGCGGATCTGGACTGCGGACTATCTATATCCTGATAAAAACGAGTTCCGCTCCCGGCTGCGGTTTCTGATCTCCTTCGACGGCATTATCGACCTGTTGACAATTTTACCCTTTTTCTTCCTGTCCGGTATGGTCATCTTCCGGATGCTGCGGGTGGCAAGGATCTTTCATCTGTTCCGCCTGAATGCACGGTATGATTCCTTCAATGTCATCACTACGGTATTGTATGAAAAACGCAATCAGATCATTTCCTCCGTATTTATCGTCTTGATCCTGATGCTCGCCAGCAGTCTGTGCATGTACAGCGTGGAACATGATTCCCAGCCGGAAGTATTCCGCAATGCCTTCAGCGGCATCTGGTGGAGCATGTCAACGCTGCTCACCGTGGGCTACGGTGACATCTATCCCATCACCACGCTTGGCCGGATCATGGCGATCTGTATTGCCTATCTCGGTGTCGGTGCCGTGGCTATCCCCACCGGTATCATCAGTGCCGGCTTCGTGGAACAGTACCAGCGCAAAAGCAGTCTCTCTAATATTAAAGAAGCAGATATTCATGAAATCGCCGAGATCTTCGTAGATAAACGTTTTGCCGGCAAATCCGTGGAAGAAATGGAAGAGGCAGAACAGGTCACGATCTTCCTCATTCTGCGGGAAGATCTGTCCATTCTGCCTCAAAAAGATACGATATTAAGGTTAAATGACATCATTGTCATTCGTGGGGAGCATTCCTAATCTGCTTCCGTCGCTGCAGTTTCCGTTTCCACAGCTTCCGTGGTTTCTGTTTCAGCAGTCTCCGCCGCTTCGGTACTTTCTGTTTCTTCGGTAGTCTCCTCCACCAGATCGTCCAGTGTATAGTTGAATCCGGTCACCACGTTGGTGGTCACGACATACACTTTCATTTCAGAGGGAAATGCGATGTAATACTGGCTGGTCATGGAATTCAGATTACCGACATTAATGATCACGCTGCGATCTGCAGTCTCGTACTGAATGGTACGCTCCGGATCCGCCAGTCCGTACTGTGACATATCCGTCACATTTTCAATCACCTGATCTGCCTTTAACGGTGCCACCTTCAGGATCATAGCCTTGATACGCTCCTGGTTCAGATTAAGGGAATGATCGTCCGTATAGTACCATGTTTCATCCTTTTTTTCAAAGGCATAGGTCTCTCCCTCATATACATAACTGAAGCTGGTAATATCATCGGAGTTCACATCCAGCACCGTCTCCTGTGTATCCTCAGTGGTAGAAGTCACAGACGATGCATTTTTATTATACTGTCGGATGCCCAGGAATGCTGCCGCCAGAACCACCAGTGCCAGCAGCATTCCGATCATCTGTCTTTGTTTCTTTTTCATATCTATATCTCACGCCTTTCAATTATTTCTTCCGTCTGCGGAACCAGATTACGAATCCGGCGATCACACAGCCGACAGGCAGTATCACGGTAACCAGCAGCCCCAGCAGCAGAATCTGTGCGGAATCCACTATCAGATTAGAGACCTCATAGCTTTTTACCGGAATAGATACCGAGGTCTCATGATCTGCCATTCCACTGAATGTATTGGTGAACAGGGTCAGGTTCGCACCGCTGACGACAGAATTTGCATCATCCGTGAACAGCTGCTCGCAACCGTACACGACCAGTGTTGCATCCCCATCATCCAAAGTCTTTACTGCCTCAACACCTAATGCGAAGGGACCATTCACATCATTTTCACCCTGTGAAAAATCCTGTGTATTGTTGACATCCTGTTTTGCAAAAGAGCTGTCGGAGGTGCTCAGGAATACATCATAGGTAATATCACCGGTGGCTGTCTCGTCGGTACTTACTTCCTCCGGGACGATGATGCCCTGAGAATACGGCAGGAACAGATATTTTCCGTAGGTGCCTGAGGTATAGCTGTCAGAGCTCTGTGTCGGCAGGATATAATACGGACTTCTGTAGTAGCCGTTGGAATCATTCTCCACTACCAGTCCTTTGGCAATGCTCAGATTCATGTAGCTTAAGATAGCATCTATATTGGGTGTCTCCTCATCGGTATAACCGGTCACCAGGATGACTTTTCCACCGTTGTTCAGATACTCGATCACCTTATCCTTATCATCGGATGAAAAATCGCTGGTGGCACCGTTAATGAACAGACAGGCCGCATCGTCGGGGATAGCATCCAGATCCATCAGATTCACGGTCTCATAATCCACATTTTCCTTGTTCAGTGCGGATGTAAAAGTGTTACTTAAACTCAGTTCGTTATGTCCTGTTGTCATATATACCTTGGGCATATCATCATTTAACACATAATCCAACGCACTGGTGATCTGTCCTTCGCCATCATAACCGGTGGTCGTGGTGTTATAACTGTAGGTCGAATAGTCAAAATCATAGGAAGACTCATAGACATCATTGTAATCAATGACCTTGCTGCGCTTGTCACTGACAACGATCAGGCTGTTCGTGCTGATGTTGCCGGTGGTGTACTGGGTATAGAACATCGGGTTAACGGTAGGATCCACATATTCCACGGTGATATGATCCGACAGATCATCATATCTCTGTAAAGTCTGCCCCAATGTGGTATCCTGATTGTCCTGATTTACCAACACATAGATGGTCACATCATCCTGCATATTTTTCACATAGTCAACGGTCTGATCTGTCAGGGAATAGAGCTTCTGGCTGGTCATGTCGATTGCTGTCCAGCTAGAAGGCATCTCGCCCATGATAATATTAACGACTACTACCAATGCTATCGCTACAGCGATCATACCGGTACTGTAGGCACTAAAGCTTAAGTTCTTCACGGACATGCTGTAACGGCGTTTCTGAATGGACTGTACCGTCAGGAACAGAACCAGAGCCGTAACGGATACATAATATACGATAGAAGATACATCCAGTGTGCCGTTTAACAGGTTGGAAAACGGTGTATAAAGGTCAAAGCAGCGCAGCAGCTTTGTCAACAAATTGCCGGTACTGGAAATAATGGAGCAGATGGAATCCATCATATATCCCAGGAACAATACTAAAAAAGTAAGTACTGCTGCGATGACCTGGCTCTCTGTCACGGAAGACAGGAACAGACCGATGGCAATGGCGGTCATCCCGAAGAGGAAATATGCCAGGATCGACAGATAAGCCTCTCCCATGGGAACACTGCCGTACTGCGCCATGATCAGCGGGTAAAAGCAGATGATCGCTACGGGAATGGCAAATATGGTCAACAGCGCCAGAAATTTTCCCATAACGATGCCGCCTACGGACACCGGTGCCGTCAGGATCAGCTGATCCGTCTTGCTCCGCTTTTCCTCCGCCAGAATACGCATGGTCAGGATCGGCACGGTCAGCATGAATAAAAAGGTAACGCTGGATACCACATACGCAAAATAAGGATACCCGTTCATCAGGTTATAAACACTGAAATACAGTCCCAGGAAAAACAGGGTGACTGCAATAAATAAAAATCCGATAAAGGAACGGAAATAGGATTTCAATTCTCTCTTATAAATGGCTAACATATTATTCCGCCTCCTTTGTGGCAGCTGCGTCTGCCTTTGACTCACTACTCTCGGACACATTTACGCCAGTCGTAGCGGAAACACTGTCTGAGCTATTAGTATTTATTGATCCTTCGTCGGATGCCTCGGCATTATTGTCTGCATTATTGTCTGCATTATTGTCTGCATTTTCATCTACTGCTGCCGCTTTTTTATGCCGGGTAAACAGTTTTTTCCTCTCAGGCTGTGAGGGCGCTACATCTTCTGTCAGTTCCAGGAAGATGTCTTCCAAAGACTTCTCCGCATGGGTCATCTCTAAAATGGGCAGCTTTGCTTCTGCCAGTGCATAGAATACCTGCTCTCTGATGTCGGCATTCTCTTTGGAGATCACTTTCAGCTTTGCAACATTTTTGGATGCCTCTGTGTTCTCTTCGATCCGGTCGATCTGTGAGATCTCCTGCAATGCACTCTTCACCGCAGCGGCGCTTCCCTTTACTTCCAGGTTCAGTTCCATGGAACCACTCATAAGCTTCTGCAGATTCTCCGGAGAATCGCTGGCTACCAGCTTACCGTGGGCTATGATCATAATATGGTCACAGACCGCGCTGACCTCCGACAGAATATGGGAGCTGAGGATCACGGTATGATTCTCCCCCAGCTTGCGGATCAGATCACGGATCTCGATGATCTGTTTCGGATCCAGACCTACCGTGGGCTCATCCAGAATGATGACTTCCGGATAGCCGAGGATTGCCTGCGCCAATCCGACTCTCTGCCTGTAACCTTTTGACAGATTCCTGATCAGACGCTGCTGCATATCGGTGATCTGTGTCATTTCCATGACCTCGTCAATCTGCTGCTTTCGCTCTTTTTTCGGCACTTTTTTCAGTTCTGCCACGAATTCCAGGTATTCTCTGACAGTCATGTCAACATACAGCGGCGGAAGCTCCGGCAGATAACCGATGGCACGCTTTGCCTCCTCCGGATCTTTTTGGATATCTTTGCCATCAATGGTCACAGTGCCCTCCGTGGCTGCCAGGTAACCCGTGATGATGTTCATGGTCGTGGATTTACCCGCGCCGTTTGGACCAAGAAAGCCGTAAATCTGTCCCTTTTCCACACGGAAAGAAAGATGATCTACGGCTATATGGTCTCCGTATTTTTTTGTAAGATTGGTTACTTCTATCATATTTGCCTCCCATATCAGTTACTTGCGCTTACCTCAAATAATTCCCGATACTTGTGTCAATCATTATTTGGTGTACTTGTATTACTATATGAGGCAAATGTCATCAAAAGGTGAAACATTTGTGAAAATTGTGTGAAACTGGTTTTGAATCCTACAAAAAACTTTTCACCAACTTTATATTTTACTTGTTTCAGGCTTTACTTACCTTATATCTTACTTATCGTCAAAGAAGTGCTTAAGTTACCGGCTTCAACCGCCAGATGCAGCGGCAGCTTCTCTGCCGGAATATCCTCAAAAATAAACTCCGGCCCTCCGGTCTGCGCCGACTGAAACAGGAAAAGTACCCCGTCCACATAGAGCACCACTTTTTTCTGGTTGCTGTAGACTGTCAGGGAGAGCAGACCGTTCTCCTGCCGGTGCAGGGTAGAAAGTGCCGGATAGAGTACCGGTTCCCTACTCCATTTCGCCTGATAATAGTAATAGTGCTCCGTCAACGTCCTGCCGTCCTCCGAAAGCAACATCTCCTGCGTAGTTTCTCCGGATAATCCACGGTATATGGGGATTTTTTCGTCTGTTATCCACAGGTCTTTTGCCAAAAATCCACGTTTCAGGCATAACCTGTAAAAATGATCTGTTCCCGGATTCTGCCTTACCCCATTTTTCTGTCCGGCATTGTCCTGCCCGGTCTTTTCCTGTCCTTCGCTTTTCCTGTCGTCATTGTGAAACAGAATCGCATTGGCTCCCATCCGTGCCAGCCGCTCCAGATCTCTTTCCATCTGTTCGTCCTGCGTACCGTACTCACTGAGTTGCGGTGGCAGCCGGTATTCTACGATGTGTGGATGAAATTCGGCTTCGTTCAAATAGATACCTTTTTTCTCTATGACACGCAAGTCATAAATTGCAAGGTCCCGCTGCCAGTACACTTCCCGTCGATTTTCGAAATCTTCTGAATCCCGGAATTTTCCTGAATCCTCTGTTTTAAAAAGACTACTATCGATCCCGGTTGGGAACCGCAGCCAAGCTCTCACCTGATAGAGATAGGGATCCTTCCTCCCATTCCACAGGTGCGGCCGCAATAATAACGCGGTCATCGGATCCTGATCCACATTCCGATAATTTCCATAAAAAATAGGGCGACCGCCTCCTGCTGTCTCCCATATTTCCATTCGCATCTCAGTCTCCCGCCGTTCCGTCAAAAATTCTTCCGGCAGCTTGAATTCCAACTGTGCTTTTCCATTTTCCAGATTTACTATAATTATAAGATCCTTCCGCATCTGCATCCCTCTTTTCCGGTTTCTCCCTTATAGAAAGAGTTTTTGCAAATTACGAAACTTTATGCTTACTATCCTTACATCGGGCAGGAACTTCTCCCCGGTACTTCCTCCCCCGAGACATATCCTGCATGAAACTCCATATTAATGTCCCGAAGCTCCTTCTCCCCATCGATGTATGCCTGATACATCTCTGCCAGTCCGGACGAACAGCCGTCACAATTTGCTTCCATATATCCTAAGGATTCCGCTACGATCTGCTCCCGTTCTTCTCTTGTAGTATCTTTGATCAAATATCCTGCCATACGAATCTTCCTGCCTTTCCTTTTGCTTAGTGTCAATGTACCACACTCCCAAAGTTCCCACAAGTTTTTTCACAAAATGCTTGCCCTGACCACGTGTGTATTTTACTATATAAGAAAGTTGCGCTATGGATGATTCCTGCACAGGCAGCGCTTATTCTAGCTGAAACGAACGATTAAGGAGCCAGGTTCTCATGATTTACTGGATTTTAGCCACTTTAACAGCATTTTTCATAAAAGGTCTGTGCGGATTCGCCAATACACTGGTATTCACCTCTATTTTAAGCTTCGGCATCGTAAATGCTAATATTTCTCCGGTGGAACTGCTGATCGGTTATCCGTCGAACCTGATCCTAGTATGGAAAAAAAGAACTTCCCTGCATCCGCGTATCTTTTTCCTCCCTATGCTGTTCGTTCTTGCCGGCAGCATTCCGGGGGCATTTATTTTAAAATACATCAATGCCAATATCGTTAAGATCATCTTCGGTATTGTGGTCATAGGCATTGGAATCCAGATGTGGTTTCAACAAAAAGGGGCAAAAAATGAAGAGACCTTTTCCCCGAAAAAAGTCTCTCCTCTATTCACCGTAATAGTAGGACTCTCCGCCGGATTACTCAGCGGGCTGTTTGGTGTCGGCGCTCTGCTGGCCGTTTATATGACAAGCGTCTGTGAAGATAATGATGCCTTCAAAGCTAATATCAGCGCAGTATTTGCTGTAGAAAGCACCTTTCGCATCTGCCTGTACAGTGCTTTGGGACTGATCCGGTTCGAGACGATCCGGCAGGCGATACTCCTGATTCCCCTAATGCTGTTGGGATTATTCCTTGGCCTGAAGAGCAGCGATCTGATGGATGAAAAGCTCATCCGCAAAATCGTGATTCTCCTGCTCATTCTCTCAGGAATTGTGCTTGTTGCAAAAAGTATTTAATTTACTCATACAGCTGTCCGTCTACAATTCTTACGATACGCTTCGCGGACTGTGCCACTCCCAGATCATGTGTGATCATTACGATCGTGTTGCCCATGTCGTTTAATTCCCGGAACAGCTTCAGTACCTCCTTGCCGCTGGTCTGGTCCAGGGCGCCGGTAGGCTCATCCGCCAGCAGGATCGCCGGCTGGCCTACCAGTGCTCTGGCAATGGATACTCTCTGTTTCTGACCACCGGACAATTCATTGGGCTTATGTCCGATACGATGATCCAGCCCCAGCAATTTAATCGTATTTCTGCACTTTTCCTCTGCTTCTTCGTAGGTCATTCCTCGCATCAGAAGCGGCATGATGATATTCTGCATGACATTATAGGTCGGGATCAGCTGATAATTCTGAAAAATAAATCCAATCTTCTGATTGCGCACCTGCGTCAGGTCATCTTCCTTCGTCTCATGGATTGCCATACCATCCAGATAGTATTCCCCACAGTCCATCACATCCATACAGCCGATCATATTCATCAGCGTGGTCTTGCCGGAACCGGAAGGTCCCAGGATTGCCACATATTCCCCTTTATTCACCTGAAAATTAATATCTTTCAGGATCGGGAGCCGCTCCTCTCCGAGCATATAGCCTTTATTAATATTTTTCATGGTAATCATAGAGGTCGTATCCATATCTGTTTCCTTCCTGTTCCGAATATCTTATTTTCCCTGACCGTTCGCGTTATTACATGAAACCTGATCCTCTTATTCCTGGTTCAAAGCTTCTACGGGGATGAGTCTCGATGCCTTATACGCCGGATAGAAGCCGAAGATGCTTCCGGTGAGGACACCAAACAACAGCGACAATACTGCACCCTGTACCGACAGGGACACTCTCACGTTGAACAGCTGCACGAATGGCGTAATTCCAAGAGCCACCAGCACCCCCAGTATGGCTCCTACCAGACTGGTAAAGCTTGCCTCCAATAAAAACTCCAACAGGATATCCTTCCGGGAACAGCCCAGTGCTTTCAAAATACCGATCTCATTAGTGCGCTCCTTGATAGATACAAACAGCACGTTCATAATACCGATACCGCCGACGATAAATACGATCACTGCCATAGAGATCAGCAGTAATGTCAAAGTCTCATTGGAAGCGGAGGCTGCCTCCATCTTGCTTCCGGCATCGCTGATGGTAAATGTAGTGTTGGGATAGCTGTCTTTTAAGGCACTCTCCACATCCGTCATTACGGTATCCACCTGATTCACATCCTCCGCGATGACCGTGATGGTTGGACTGATACTCGTACCGGTAATATATTTGATGCCGGTTTCATAAGGTACATAGATCGCCGTATCCGGACTAATGCCGGATGCCACAGTTCCCATCTCGGATAGTACCCCTGACACTATATAGGGACGGCCATCAATATAGACTGTACCGTCATAGGCGTCGTAGGCGCTGCCGAAAATTTCCTTTGCCACGGTGGCACCCAGTACGCACACCTTTTCCTTGCTCTCGTTGTTTTCCTCTGTGAGAAAATCCCCGATGGCCATTTCCAGATTACTGATAGTGGCATAATTGTCCTCCACACCGGCGATGGTGTAATAGGAAGCAGAGGTCATATCGCCTCCCTCCACCGACGCTGTGGTGGAATAAGAGATCGTAGTTGCAGAGATTCCCGATACAAAAGTCGCCAGATCATCACAGTCTTCACTGGTCAATGTCACGGCTTCGCTCTCTTCCTCCTGTCCAAAACCGAAAAATCCGCCGAAATCCATGCCACCGCCGGGACCACCAGACATACCGCCGCCGGAACCTCCTCCGGGACTTCCGCCCATATTGGTGACGGTAACACTTCCTCCACCGCCCGGCATTTCAAAACTAAAACCGCCGCTGTCACTGCTGTCACAGGAAATATCAATGGCTCCGGCATTCAGGTTCTTGAACTGCTCCGCCACTTCTTCTTTTCCACCGGTACCTATCGCCAGCACCAGCATTATGGTGGCGGATCCCACAACGATACCGATGGAAGTCAGGATCACTTTGAATTTATTCTGTGACAGGTTCAGCCACACCAGACGCAATATTTCGGATAATCTCATATTCTACTTCTTCCCTTCCATTGACCTTACTTTCCCACAGGTCTCCGCTCTACTTCGTAATGCTGCTTTCGATCAATACGGTATCTCCTTCTGCAACATCTCCGGAGATCTCCACATTAGAGCCATCTGACAGTCCTGTCGTTATTTCTTTTTTCACAATGCTGCCATCTGCAGTCTTCACTTTCACATAAGTCTTGTCATCCTCTGTGATAATGGCTCTGCGTGAGACATACAGCACTTCTTCCGTTTGTTCCGTAACGAAAGTCACATCTCCTGTCATACCCTGGAACAGTCCGGAGACATCCCCTTCTAATGTGACAGTTACGTCATAAGTTATGTTTCCACTGGAATCCGATGTCGCATCTCCAATAGCCGTCACCTTTGCCGTAAAGGTATCTTCCGGATATGCCGTCAATGCAATATTCGCCGCAGATCCCAGAGAGATATCCGTCATGTCATCTTCATCCACCGTTACCGTCATGGTCACTTCGTCCATATCGTATAAAGTAACCAGAGAGGTTCCGGTACTGATCTTATCTCCGGCCTCCAGTTCCACGCCGGTGATGACACCGTTGTATCTTGCACATACTGCATTACCATCGATATAAGTGCTGAACTCATTCCATTTTTCCAGTGTCTCATTATAGGTTTCCTGCTGATCGGACAATTCCTGCGCAAGATACCCCAGTGCAATGTCATAGGTCTCCTGTGCGGTATTGTAAGCCAGTGTTCTCAGTTTTTGGGTCTCGGCTGCGGTCAGTTTCCCCTGCTCCAGTTCCCGTTCTGCCTTATTGTAGGCGGTTTCGGCAGTGGTTACATTTTCCTCCGCCTGCTCTACTCTCTGTTCCAGCTCTTCCTTCTGCTGCTCCAGGGAATCTGCCGTGGACTGTGCCTGCTCCGTCAGCTGCGCGTAATAGACATATCCGTAAGTATCAGCGGCTGCGTCTGTACTGTTCAGGCTGTATTTACAGTTCGACAATACCTGTGCCGCATCCTCATAGGCTGCCGTTACTTCCTCCAGCTGTGCCCGGTAATCTTCCAGGCTGCTCTTCGCCTGCTCCAGCGTGCTCTCCGCAGAATCTACTGTATTCTGAAGTTCCTGCAATGTAGTACTGTACTCGGTATTAATATAACTGCCGTAAGCAGTGCTGCTTTCATAAGTGTATTTTGCCTGTTGTTTTGACAGGGTCTGGTCGGCTTCCACCGCCTCCAGATCCGCTTTTGCTTTCTCAACGTTAGACTGCAGTTCGTCTTCCAGATCGGAGACACTGTCTTCTTCCAGCAGGTACAGGGGATCTCCCTCGGATACCTGCTGCCCCACGGAGACCACTACTTCCGCCACGGTCAGGGTAGAATCGTCACCGTTGCTGCCGGAGCTGCTGCCGCCCATATTGAAGATCTGCCCAAACATGTCTAAGCCTCCCTGGGCTCCGCCGCCGGAAGCACTCATGCCGCCAAATCCACCGGATCCAGAGCTGCTGCCGGCAGTACTACCGGAGGAGCCACCTGATGAACTGCCGGAGGAACTGCTGCCGGAAGTATCCGTTCTCTGCAGGGCACTCATATCCAGATCAAAGGTCTGATCCACCGTACCGATATCCACGGAGCCGCTCTCCGTCACACCTTTGACCAGTGTCCCGTATTTTACGGTGGTCTCTTTATAAATGACTTCCGTGTCGGAACCACCGGAGAGACCAATGGCACCAGCCACTACAGCGATCACGCAGACACCACAGATACCTGTGGTGAGCTTGCGCCTTTTCAACCAGCTTTTCCATGATTCGATCCAGCTCATCCGATTTTTTATAGTTTCCTTGATCTTTTTCCCATTTTCATTCTGCTTCATAACTGTTCCCAATCATTTCTGTCTGCTTCTCAACATTTGCTCCATCAGCCTGATTTATTGTCCTCCGGGACCTCCCGGCATTCCGCCGCCGAAGCTGCCGGAATTACCACCCCCGGGCCCCCCCTGCGGCATTTCTCCTCCGGAAGGCATCTGCATATCCTCTGGCATAAGGGATTCGTTGAATTCCTGAAGCTCCATATCACTGCCGGTTGTGAAATCAGCACTGCTGCCGGAATCCTCGTCCGTGCTCCTGACTTCCGCCTCAGAGCTGACCTTACTTGCCAGGTAAATAGTATCGCCCTCCTCCAGTCCTGACAGGATCTCAATGTCCACACCGTTGGTAATACCGGTCTCTACCTCTGCAAGTTCCTTACCTCCCAGTGCTGTCTTGCGATATACATAGGTTTTGCCGTTTTCTTCGACAATGGCCTTACGGGACACATAAAGAATATCCTCTTTTTCTTCCGTTACGAAAATGACATCTGCGGTCATTCCCCCATACAGCTTCTCCAACGCGCCTTCTACGCTGATCTCCACAGTGTAGCTTACGGTATTACTATAATCAGAAGTAGCCGCGGTATTGATGGAGAGAATGCTTCCGGTATAGGACTCCTCCGGGTATGCCGTAAAGGCGATATCTACCGCATCCCCTACCTGCAGATCCACAATATCCTCCTGGGTCACATCCACAGAGATCCGCATATCATCTGCCGTCGCATAGGAACATATGATTCCGGTGGTGGTCAGTCTGTCTCCCGCTTCGTAACCGGCGCCGGTGATCACACCGTCCTCCGCCGCATACAGGATACCGTCACTTCCGACAAAATTCTCAAACGCCTGCAGCTGTTCTTCTCTTTTTTCTTTGGTCTCTTCCGCTTCCTGCAAAGTCTCTTTCAGATCTTCCACGGTAGCATTATAAGTGGTCTGCGCATTCTGCCCGGTGATCACCGCTTCCTGATAGGTCTCTTCCGTATCCAGCCTGTCAATATTTTGCTTTGCCCGGGCTGCAGTCAGCTGATTCTCCAGATCGGCAATGGCACTTTCATTGTCCGTTACCGCAGTTTCCGCCTGGGTCAGTGCTGATTTTGCCTGCTGGTATTGCGTTTTTGCACTGAGATAACCGCTCTGAATGACCATAAAGTTTACGGTATTGTCCATTCCCGCGTCTTCATAGCCTTCCTTTGCCGCTTCATAAGTCTCCAGGGCATCCTGATAATCCTCTTGTGCTTCCGCCAGCTTTTCCTGCAGCGATGCTTTGTTGGCTTTTTTCTGCTCCAGCTGTACCTGCAGAGATGCCACTTTGTTCGTCACGCTCGTACCGGAAGTATTGCGGATGGATGCCGCATAGGAAGCACTGATCTTCTGGGTATCGTAGTCGGTCTGGGCTTCCAGCAGGGACAATTCATAGGTACTCTCTGCCTCCGCATAGTCTGCCTGCGCCTCCACTACCGCATTCTGCAACAGCGCCCGAACCGCCTCCACGCTGTCTTCCGTGAATTTCAGCAGTTCCTCGCCTTCGGTGACACGCTGCCCGCTGGCAGCATAGATCTCCTCTATCTTCAGATATTTCTGTACGGTATCATCGTCATCTTCCTCACTGTCATCCTCGTCATCGTCACTGACGTCCAGATCCAGATCGTAATCTATGGATTTTGTGTTGTATTCCAGAGAGCCGCTCTCCGTCACACCTACCTTCAAGGTGCCGCGTTCCACGGTCTCTTCCTTGTAGATCCACTGTTCTTTCTGAAGTAACGGTGCAATGAACACGGTATAGCTGGCCGCCAGGATCAGCAGAAGCAGTGCGATCCCCGCCAGGATCAACTTTTTCTGCTTCTTCGTGAGGGATTTCAGTTTATCAAAATGTGGTCTTTTTAATTTCATGACTGTGTCTGTCCTCCCTGCTGATCATTTCCCGGGAATTCCCCGTTACCGGGGGCACCCTGTGGCATTTCACCGTTTTCCGGCAGTTCTCCGTTACCCAGATCACCTTCCGGCATCTCACCGTTGCCGGAATCACTCTGGGGCTTTTCGCCGCCTCCCGGACCGCCCTGTGGCATCGCGTCGCCGCCGGACACATCATCAGGTCTGCCCTGCATACTCTGTCTCTGTTGTAATTGTTCGATCTCTTCCTCCGTCATGCCGAAGACTACGGTAACGGATTCGTTGGCACTTAAGCTGTCCTCCTCATCTTCTACGTTGATCTGTACCGTCACACTGTATGTAACACTGGTACGGCTGTCAGACGAGGATACCGGATCAATGGCTGTGATCACACCGGTATATCCGCTGCCTGCGGAGGTCTGCACATAAGCACTGTCGCCTACGGTCAGTTTTGCAATATCCGACTGATCTACCGATACGGTGACGGTCAGTTCCTGCGGATTGCTGTAAACGAATACGACTGCATCGGAAGTCAGAGTCTGCTCCGCCCGTACCATGGTCCGCAGGATCGTACCATCCTCGGACGCATAGAAATATCCGTCACCTACGCTGCTTTCAAACAGTTCCAGATTCTCTTTGGCATCTTCATAAGTACTTTTCAAAGATGCCAGGTCGGATTCTGCCTTTTCCACTGTGGTATTGTAATCGCTTTCTGCACGTTCCGCACTGGACAAGGAAGTCTCGTAAGTCAGCTTTGCCTGTGCCAGCTGGATCTCATAATTTTCCTTCGCCTCCGTGACTGCCTGCTGAAGGCTGGGAAGCTTTAACTGCAATGTCTGTAAGTTAAAAGAAGCATTGGTGACTGCATCCTCACATTTTTCCTGTGCTTCTTCCAGATCCTTCAGGTTCTGTTCCAAAATGTTGTAGAGGGATGCCAGAATTTTCACATTCGAAGAATTGCTGTCCTGTCCACTGCTGCCCAGCACATTGCCTGCGGTTCCACCTGCTTGCACAGATCCGGCTGACCCGCCGGTGATCTGGGACCAGCCAATTCCCCACTCATCCAGTTTATCCGTCAGTGCTTTCAGGTTCTCATCATAGATTGCCTGATATTCATCTACCTTAAAATAACTCTTATAGGAACCGTCATTCACATAAGATTCATACTCTGCTATATCATCCTCCGCATCCTGCAATTCCTCTTCCGCCCTGGTCACAGCACTCTGCAGACTTGCTAGCGTCTCATCATAGACATCCTTAGCCTGTTGTCCGGTAAGAATGGCACTGTCTCTCGTATACTCCGCTGTGATCAGGTTCTGCTCATATTCGATAGCTCCGGTGCGATACGCAAGCTCCGCATCCCGAAGCGTCCTCTCCAGTTCCTTTCTGGCTTCCTCCACACTGTCCTCCGTAAGCTTTAAAATCTTATCTCCTGCCGTTACCTCTTCTCCGGAGGCCACATAGACTTCCTCGATCTCCAGCTCTGCCGTCAGATTTTCCACATCAAAGGTCTCTTCCGTGATACCGACATTGGTAACACCTGACGCAGCAGTCATATCCTCCGTGAAGGTCAGTCCCGCCATATTACCCGGCATGGAAAATTCTGATCGATTGCCGTTTCTATGTAATATCATCACTGCTGCCACAGAACCTCCGCCCAGCGTAAGTACCAGCGCGACGATGATCCACTTTTTACGCCCTTTTCCTTTTTTCTCTTTTTTGTTTTTCTTTCGGGAAAAAATTATCTGTTTGATCTCTTTGTTCTTCAAGGCGAACCTCCGATTGCTATTCCGTCCAATTTCCGTTGTTTTCTCAAGTATAGTTGGATTTTGTATTGAAAAAGTGTTCACTCTGTGAAAAATCTGTGTCCTGCAGGAGCTTTTCCCCCTGCTTACGTCTATGCAATTACACAAATAAAGCACAAAAAGAAGGCCCTGTTGGAGGCTGCTTTCGCAGAAGTCTCTAACATGACCTTCTATTATAAGCTTACGAATTTGTGGTGCTATCGCACTCTACATCCCGCTTCGCCGCCAATTGTTTTCCCTAAGACTCATTTATTTTCCCGGGAAATACAGATATCCTCAAGATTTTGTGCGCTCTCCAGTCCGATAGGTCTGCCGCCTGTGGTAATACCCCATCCGGCACGGATCTTGATGATATCGTCGATCTGTCCCTGGGACAACAACGTCTTCTTCCCTAAGATGAAGTTGTTCATCATCAGGATCTTCGCATAATATTCCGTGGTCTCCATGCGGTAATAAGCCTGCATGAGATTGTCACCCCAGGTCAGCGCGCCATGGTTTGCTAACAGTACTGCATTGTATTCCCGGCAATAGGGAGCTACCGCTTCCGGCACTTCCTCTGTACCCGGCAGCGCAAAATGTACTAACGGCACACAGCCTAAGGACAGTACCCCTTCCATCAGCACCGGTTCTTCCAGACTGATGCCTGCGCAGGCAAACGCCGTTGCTGTCAGGGGATGTGCATGTACCACACCCTGTACCTTCGGGTTCTCCTTGAATACTCTGAGGTGCATCTTGATCTCGCTGGAAGGCTTGTGCGTTCCCTCCAACACATTCCCGTCCAGATCCAGCTTCACCAGCATATCCTCTGTCATAAATCCCTTAGAAACTCCCGTTGGTGTTGCCCAGATCTCATTATCTCCGACTTTACAGGAGATATTCCCGTCGTTCGCTGCCACAAAGCCGCCCTGATACATTCTGCGGCCTACCTCTAAGATCATCTGTTTTGCCTGTGCATCTGATATATATTCCATCATCTTCTCCTTGTCCATCTGATATTCCTAACAATCTTTTATGTATGATTCCTGCGATATTCTTTCGTAACTAATTGGATTTCCCTAGGTATTATAACACATTTTAATTCTTTTTTATGATACTAAAAACATTGATTATAGGAAAATATAATCTATACAAAAAAATTCAAAATGCTATAATTAAATTAAAATCATTTTGCCAACACATACGAAGGAAGCATAGCGCTATGACACGGAAGAAAGTTAAATTTTATCATACCAAATGGCTGCTGCCGTTATGGATACTTCTTATCGGCAGTATTGTCTTATATATGATCGCTCATGCGGTACAGCAGGACGACTCCAGGCACATCCGCACTCTTGCGGAACTAAATGCTGTAACCTACGGTGATAACATGATCGCAGATCTGAATGCCGGTATCAATATCACGGATACACTGGAGCAGATTCTGATCAGTACGGACGGCAGAATCGACAAATTTGATATCATTGCGGACAGAATGATGGCAGATTACGTCCGGAGCATCCAAGTGGCTCCCGGGGGCATCGTAACAGATATCTATCCCGCCGAAGGCAACGAAGCAGGTAAAATAGACCTGATCCATGACAAATACCGCGGAGAGACTGTAAAATACAGCATTGCCAATGATGCGCTTATCATACATGGTCCTTTTGAGCTGGAGCAAGGAGGACACGTTCTTTCAATCCGTAATCCAGTTTTTTTACAGGATGAGAAGGGTACTCCCTATTTTTGGGGCATGACTATGGTTATCATCAAGGTTCCTGATATTTTTCAGCATTCCGCTGATGCCTTAACCAATTTCGGTTATCAATACCGGCTATCGAAGACCATCTCACCTCTGACCGATGAATATACTGTGGTAGACCAGTCGGAGGAGACTCTGATGGATCCCGTCTCTTATGATTTTACTCTGGGTGGATGTAACTGGAGGCTGGAAATCATGCCTACCGGTGGCTGGAAGAATGGCACACTTTTACAACTGATAGTATTATGTGGCATTGCAGTGATCCTACTACTGGTGGTTCTAACGATATCTATACTACTTGTTGACGAGCAACGCAAAAAATTTCGCAGACTCTCTCTGACGGATTCTATGACCGGTCTCTTAAATCGTAACGGATTTAATTTGCAGCTAGAGGAGTATCTGGAGGGAAACAAGCAGAAAAACTGTGTCGGTATATTACTTGACGTGGATAATTTTAAATTTATCAATGATGTCTATGGCCATACTATCGGTGATCAGGTTCTATTGCAGCTTTCACAATCCTTAGTGCAGGCTTTTCCGGATAATTCCATTATTGCCAGAAATGGCGGTGATGAGTTCTGTATTATCCTGAAGGATTGCAGTGCAGAAGAAGCTGCCCCAATGATAGACGCTTTCAGCAAGACTTCCCGCTCTTTTTCAGCCAAAGGCGTCGAACACAATTACAGCATTTCCCTGGGCTATGCGGAATACCCCGCCAACGCAGAAAAAGTCTCTGACATTCTCCGTTATGCCGACATTGCACTCTATGAGGTAAAATTACAGGGAAAACATGGTGCTCTGGCCTACCGGCCGGATTTCCACAATTCGAAACGGACACAGCTTGGTTTTTCATTATCGGATATTTCTGACAACCTGCCGGGTGCCTTTTTCATCTACCTGGCCGAAAAGGAGGATGAACGCATCCTGTATGCTAATCAGGAAATGCTTCAGCTGACAGGATGTACGGATCTGGATGATTTTATGCATTTTACGAAACATCAATTCCGTAATCTGGTGCATCCTGAAGATCTGACACAGGTAGAAGAAAGCATCTGGCAGCAGATAGAATCCGGCATGAACGGATACAATGATTATGTCAAATACCGACTTGCTGTCAAAGATGGAACTTATAAGACGGTTCTGGATTATGGGCGTATCGTGGAGAGTGAACATTACGGCTCGGTTTTCTATGTATTGGTAGTGGATTGCGAATTTATCAAAACACTCTACGATGATTAATCATAAAAATAAAAGAATAACAAACTTTCCTCCGGGGCATACTGGTTCCGGAGGAATTTTTATATGAAAGATCAGATTAAATCTTACTTACAACGTTTGAATCACGGAGAAACTCTGGAAAGTGTCCAGGCGGATTTCGTCCGGGAATGTAAGGATGTGGATCCTTCCGCAATTATGCAAGCCGAACAGGAGCTGCTACGGGAGGGTACTTCCATCGAAGAATTGCAGCGGCTCTGTGATGTGCATTCCGCCCTGTTCCATGGTTCCACGACAGAAGAGAAAATTGCCAATGCCGAAAAAACAACAGTCCATTCTCCAGCTGCCCAGAAACTACACTCTAAAGACATAAAGGACCAACGGCTCTCCGCTGCTGCCGCCCTGATCCAGATCTCCGGGCATCCCCTGCAGACTTTTACGCTGGAAAATGCAGCACTGGAAAAGCTGATTGCCCGCACGAAGCAAGCTCTGGAAAATGGAACAATGAATGACGGATCATTAAATGAGCTGCGTCAGATCGCTATCCACTATGCCAAAAAAGGAGACTTACTTTATCCACATTTGAAGGTGCAATATGGGATCAGCGGTCCCTCTGCGGTCATGTGGACAGTGGATGATGAGATCCGGGATGAACTGAATGCCCTTGCAAAACAAAAAGACCAAAAAGAAACCGATGCATGGAAACAACGTTTGAATGCCGTATTGACCCGCATGGAAGAAATGATCTACAAGGAATCCAATATCCTCTTCCCCAACTGCGCACTGAATTTCTCGGAGGAGGAATGGTATCACATTTACCGGGATGCCAAAGATTATGCGGAATGCTTCGGTATCCGGGGTGATAGTTGGGAGGCTGCGGAAGCACATCTGACCGACACTGCCTCTACGGCTGACACCATGTCTGCGGAACATGCTTTTGCAGATGGTGAGACCAGAATCCGCCTCCCCGGCGGCAGTCTGACCCTGTCGCAACTGACCGCCATGTTGAATACGATTCCTTTGGAGATCTCTTTCGTAGATATCGATAATATCAATCGCTACTTCAACGAAGGTCCCAAGGTATTCAAGCGTCCCGGTATGGCATTGGGCCGGGAGGTCTTCACCTGTCACCCGCCTAAGATCGAAGAACGGGTTCGCCGCATTATCGGAGAATTCCGTGCAGGAAATCTGGACCAGGTACCGGTCTGGATGGACAAGGACGGCCGGACTTTCTTAGTGACTTATTATGCCGTCCGGGATAAGCAGGAGCAATATCTGGGAACGCTGGAACTGGTACAGGACATGGAGTTTGCAAAAGAGCACTTCCGCTAGGACAGTGCTCTTTTCTCTTCTTGTGCTTCCTCTACATAAATACGTGCATTTTCCAGATTCCACCGGATCTCTTCTTCGGTAACAGCACGTTTTACTTTCCCGGGATTACCGACAACCAGGGAATTATCCGGGATCTCCACATTCTGCGTCACCAGTGCTCCGGCACCGATGATGCAGTTTTTCCCGATCTTACAGCCGTTCATCAGAATGGCTCCCATACCGATCATGGTATTGTCGCCGATCTTACAGCCGTGGACGATCGCACCGTGTCCAATGGTCACATGATCTCCGATCTCCACCGGATATCCACTGCCCAGATGCACTACCGCATTGTCCTGAATATTGCTCTCTCTGCCGATGACAATGGAGTCCCGGTCGCCCCGGACCACCGCATTGTACCAGATTCCGCTGTTTTCTCCGATCGTCACATCTCCCAGCACCACTGCTCCGGGAGCTATAAATGCTGTATCATGGATCTGCATAAATATTTTCTCCTTGTACTTTTATCTACTCATTACAAAGTGCACACCGCATATAACGGTACATTTTTCATCCAACCCTGATCAATATATTTCTTTGCCGAAAAGCGGATAGCTGTCTGCGGATGATATTTTTCACAATAACATTTCAGACTCTGCGATTTCAGGTTTGTCTCCGCTTTTACTTCGATAGGAACAACATCTTTTCCCACTTGTATCATAAAATCCTGCTCAAAGGTTGCTTTTTCCGTTCCGTAATAATAAGGTGTATATTTTGTATCCGAAATAATCTGTTGTAATACGTATTGTTCAGTCAATGCACCTTTAAATTCAACAAAAATATCATTGCCCTCCAGAATACTCATGGCATCTAAATCACTCATTGCCCCTAGCAGTCCTACATCCAGTACAAACAGTTTATATACATTCATCTCTTTGTATGCAGCCAACGGTACATGTGGCTCATTGACACGATTTACCTTGTAAATCAGTCCGCAATCCAAGAGCCACTGTATCGCAATTTCAAAATCTGCACTTCTGGCACCTTTTTTTATCTGTCCGAAGAAAAACTTCTTGTTTTCCTTTGCCAGCTGTATCGGAATGGATTCCCATACCATACGAATTCTGGGAAGATCTTTGGCATCTATATGTTTTCCAAAGTCTCCCCGGTACTGACGTACTATGTCTTTTTGTAACTCCCGAACACCGGTATAGTCCTTCTGCTCTCTGAAAAGATCAACTACTGCAGGCATTCCACCGGTATAATAATAGTTTTTTAGCCAAAATAGATATTTATCCGAAAAGTTGTCTATAATGGAAAAGTCCTTGCTGTCCAATGCCCCAGACAAAGCTTCTTCCCCCATGGCGCATAGAAATTCCCTAAAATTCAAAGGATAGAGGTCCAGCAGTTCCACCTTGCCTACCGGATAAGATACTCCCTGATGAATCGCTACTCCCAACAGGGATCCCGCTGCAAGAACATGATACTCCGGTGCATCTTCGCAGAAATACTTCAGAGATTCCAGGACTCTCGGTGCATCCTGAATTTCATCCAGAATGATCAACGTATCTCCGGGAGTAATTGTGACCCCTGTTTCGATATTAAGATTCATAAGAATTCTCTGAATGTCAAAATCCATTTCAAAGACGTCGCTCATTCTCTTATTATTATAAAAGGATACATATGCCACTTTGGGGAAAAATTGTCTTCCGAATTCCTTCATTAACCATGTTTTTCCCACCTGTCTTGCGCCCATAATAATCATGGGTTTTCTTTTTTCTTTTTCTTTCCAGCTTTGTAATTGTTCCATGGCAAATCGTTTCATTGGCAGCCTCCTTTCTTACATAATATAGTTTACCACATTTTTTCCGATCAAATCAATTATATATACAACATTTTTTCTGACCGAAATTTTATAATTTGCAACATTTTTTCTGATCAAAAAGAAGATACACAAATTGAGTGGTAAATAGCAAATTTAACTTCCGTTTTGCAAAGGTAACTTCTTCTTGAATTATTTTTGCAAGATTAACTTCGGAATCAGCACCTTTAAAGCAGAAATAAGTCTTGCGAAAACAGTGCCAACTGGAAATTAGTATTGCAAGAGTGGACTTTAGTATTACAAACCGCTTGAAATAGGGCTTTTTAGCATGTTACTATACTCTTGAAGTCATATTTTACTGTATGCAAATAAGAAGTCGTCGCTTCGTTTGCATGTTTGCAAGGGAAACTTCCACCTCTGGGATATGGGTGACATGACACAAATTGAGTACACAAAATGGGGCGCCACTTTCATGGCGACCCTCAGACTGTGCCTCTTCCACATAGAGCTGTGCGTTCTCCAGATCCCGCTGTTTCTCATGAATCTGCATATAAATGTCCCTTTTTGTTACAGTCTCTACAAACAATCTCCCGTCTGGCATTGTATCTCATATTCTATTCTGCTCATTCGCAACAGGATAAGTCCCTGTACTCCGGCGCTATAATAATTGATTCCATGTTCTGCCGCGTACTCTGCCAAAAGAGCATTTCCAATATCCTCCGCATCCGTGATAATGGCATTCGGCTGTACTGTCTGCAGCCACTTTTGTCCGTTTGAGGTATAGGTGCCGTGATGATTCGATTTCATTACATCTGCTTTCAGAAGATCACCATATTGCTCTGCCAGTTTTTCTTCCATCTCTATATACAAGTCTCCACCGGTGAGATATTTTGATCTTCCATAGACAAATTTCATCAAAATAGATACATTGTTCACGCTCTCATCATTTCCGACACATTTCTCCAGATCCTCCGTCGTCGGATGATATGCGGTTATATGTACATCCCCTACCGTCCACTGATATCCCGCCAGGACATTTTCATAAACATGTGTCCCTTTCTGCTTAAGATATTCCTCAAATAAGGGCTCCTGCTTACTGGATGCTATATAGGAGCTTCGATAACAGGCATCAATCCCTCCCCCATGCTCATACAGATATTGTGCTACCGCAAGCGCTCCTCCGGCATGATCATCATGGGCATGAGACAATACAAAATAATCCAGATGATACAATCCCAGATTCTCCAGCAGTGAAATAATATGTGCACTGCAGGCAATGTAACCGGCATCTATCATCATGGTTCTGCCATTGGGAAATATCACAAGCGTGCAATCCCCGCATTTTGCCCGAATTCCCGGCTCCGTCAGATCCGGTGTGAGAAAATACAGATTACCGTCTCCTCCATAAGACAACGCTTTTTTTACGCAATCCGCCATCTCTTCATATCGATCTGCAACCGGATTATCATGGGTCTCCCGGTAGCCGGCAGGTTCTTCCTTCAGGCATTTTCGCTCCGCCGCCAGAAGATATTGATTATCGGATGCGGTTCCGCTGATCAGAATTTTTTCCCACTGTGCCTCTGTACCATGATAAATAACCGTATGAAGAGCTTCATCTTTTGCAAACGCTCTCATATCAATATTTCTCAGACTGGCAGGCAGTTCGATCTTCTCCAGTGCCGTACAATTATGAAACGCCTTCGCACAGATAATGCGTATTCCTTCCGGCAATTTTACGTCCTTTAACGCGGTACAGCCGCGGAAGCTATACACCCCCAGATAGACAAGCATCTCCGGCAGTTCCAGTTCCTCCAGTGAAGTACAATTCTGAAAAGCACAATCTCCCACGCTCTCCAGTCCCGTACAGATTCTGACCCGACGGATTTCATCTCTGATTTCTTCCCATGGTCTCTCCTGATGTTCCGTCCAGTTTTGCATCTTCCCGGTCCCTGTAATCGTCAGGCATCCTGTCTCCTGTACAAAGCTCCATTCTACATTATTCAATTTTCCATTCATATTCTTCCTCGTATCCGAAGCGTTACAGCTTCAGTTTCCATACAAACTTATTTCTCTCCAAAGGATAAATACTTTCCGAGATTTCAATAATCTGTCCCTCTTCATTCCTGGTAACAGAAGAAATCAGCATCGCAAGAGCATTTTCTTTCATTCCCATCAGATGACTCTCTCTGCTCTCCAACGGACGGGCCGTCATTTCTTTTTCCAGGCTGAATCGATTCTTGGAATGATCATTGAGCGCCTTCGTCAGAGATGCCTTCGTAAAATCATAGTCAAACAAAAATGCATCACTCTCCGGCATATAGGACGTTGTCAATACAATCGGTCCTTTGTCAAAAGAATCCTTTACGTATCTGAGACGGCTCAGCTTAATAACTCTGCTGTCACCGTTTTCGAACTTTTCCGCCAGTTCCTCCGTCATCTCCATATAACGGAATTCCAGCACTTCCGTCTCTACCTCAATGCCCCGGCGAAACATTTCATTAAAAAAGCTCTCAATGAATACCGTCGTATCCTCCAATACGCGTGGTGCTGTAACAAAGGTACCTTTTCTCTTAACTCTTTTCAGATGTCCATCCTGCACCATCCGCAGCATTGCCGTACGCACTGTGGAACGACTGACACCAAATTGTTCACAAAGCTCCACTTCTTTCGGAATTTTATAACCGATCGGCCATTCTCCCGTATGAATCTTGTTCATGATATATTCTTCAATCTCTGAATATCTGGCTGCCATATTTCCCCCTATTAACACTTTCCTTTTCGTTTTCTGTGGTTTTGTTATCCGATCTCATTATGATATTACATATTACTAACAGTATAGCGAATTTGGGAATTTAATGTCAATAATCGAGCGTACTAATATGTACGAATTTCAAAAATTCTTGCAAAATGGATACCGTAAGCACGGTGAACCGTCACCTTTATGGTATCACAAATTACATTTCCCAGCGGAATTCTGTTCAATCGCTGATAATTGTCATGTATTTCCTTGCAAAATACTTCTTTTCCTTCTCTGAAAGCACGCACATCATAATCCCGTACAAGTTCATCCGGCAGTCCCTTTACCTGTCGGTTCCGTACATTTCTTGTAAGAGATGGCATGATCTCTTTTGTCAGGTTCGTATCAAATGTCAGCTGAATCTGATGTAGCACCAGTTTCCCGTCATAGGTAAGGGTGATTTCGGCACCCTGTTCTCCTATCGGTGCCTCCCAGCAGTTACTTTCTTCCTGCTCCTGTCTGGCAATTCCGTTCAATACTTTCCATGGTTCATTTCCATGTGTATATCCGGATGCAGCTACCTTAGCTGACTTTGCATAATCGGCCGGATCCCGGTTACGGACTCCCGGAATATAGCAATCATCCCGCAAAAGCTCCTGTTGTAGTTCTTCCATATGTTCCCCGATCTGTCTGGGGGTACAGCCATATCTGACAGCCATTGCTGCTGCCGTGCCTACCGCCTGTCCTCCCACAGCGCAGGTTCCCATAACTCTCGTTGATCCAAATGCCATTTTTGTAGTACTGATGTCACGTCCCGCCAGCATTACATTTTCCAGATCCTTTGCATAATAGCATCTCCATGGTATTGTATAACAACCGTTGAAATTCAGGATCTGTGAAGGAATCTTATCCGTATCCAGAAGTCCCCTGCGCACATGCTGATCCATCTGCCAGCCACCATAAGCTACTGCGTCCGGGAATATCCTGTTGGCTAGTACATCCTTTTCATTCAACAGATAGTCTCCTTCGATTCTTCTGCTTTCACGATATCCCGGCACGAATCCAACCCAATCCAGCTCCAGATTTTCCACACCGTGGTTTCCCACATTTTTCAGATGATCCCATACGCCGTACACACATTTCAGCAATTCATCACGGATTTTCTCACCGTCACGGATAATATCTTCATCCTCACCACCCAGTTCAATCCACCAATATCCGGAGTCCACATTGGAAAAGTGTGGCAGTCTCCCGCTTCCTTCTTCGAATTTGGTCAGCTTACCGCCTTCCATATGGGAGGCAATACTGTTCGCATGTTCCCGGTATTTCAAATCTTCCTCCGTGTAATGGTTTGCCCATTCCGGACACACAAATTTTACCGGCTCTCCACGGTCCACAGCGGAAAACAACAAAGTGTTTCCCATCGTATCGCTGTTCGGTTCTTCCGGAGCATCGGGTTCCTTAAATTCGTCTCTTCCTTCACTGCCCATACGCCCCGTCGCACCGCACATGGTAGCTAAGGTACCGTGCCCTGTGGCATCGACAAAGATGTCTCCGTAGATGGTAAACTCGGTTTCCGTACTGTTCTGATGACAGACTACGGCCTTTATTTTTTTCCCTTCCAGGATCACGTCATCCATATTCGTATTCAGAAAGGATTCCAGATTTTCCTGAAAATGCACTTTTTCCCAGATGACGGAATCAAATACCGGAAAAGATGCATAGGGATTTCTGCGTTTGTTTGCCAGCAGAATCTCCAGCAGGATTCCTGTCTCTCCAAGATTTTTTTTGGCACCGTGGGAGTTGGCTCCCACAATGTGCATACGGATCTCCGAGCTGGCATTGCCACCGAACATAGAACGATTCTGTATAATTGCCGTTTTGGCCCCTTTTCTGGCGGAAGCGATTGCTGCACAGACACCGGACAGGCCGCCTCCCACCACTACAACTTCATATTTTCTGGTTTCACTGTGAATTGACATATTATTCTCTTTATTTTCTCCTTTATAACAATATAGCAGGAAAAGAGTTTTCTCCTGTCCTGCCACACTGTGTCTGTCATTTTCAATTTATTATCCCTTAACCGCACCTACAGACAATCCCTTCAGGAAGAACTTCTGTCCGAACAGGAATACGATAAATACCGGCACAACCGCCATACAACAGGCCGCCATGGTCAGGTTATACTGTGTTACCTCTGTACCGACAAACTGGTTCAAAGCCAGAGGAATCGTCCATTTCTTCCAGTTGGAGATAAATACCAGAGGATCCAGGTAGCTGTTCCATGCATCCAGGAACTGTACTGTCGCCGTCGCCGCTATCGTCGGCTTGACAAGTGGCAGCATAACCTGTGCAAAGGCTCTATATTCACCGGCTCCATCAATTCTGGCAGCTTCCCGCAGTTCATCCGGAGTACTTAAGAAGGACTGCCTGAGCATAAAGGTGGAAGATACCGCTATGATCTTCGGTACGATCAATGACAAATGGGTATTCATCCATCCCAACTGCATAAACATTATGAATCTGGGAATCAGTGTCAGCTGTGAAGGCACCATCATCTGCGCCAGATATACAATGAACAATACATTGGAGCCCTTGAATTTCAACTTGGCAAATGCATATCCGGCAAGTGTTGCGGAAGTAATTGCCACTACCGTACTGATTACAGCTACCTTGATAGAGTTAAAATAAGCCAGACCGAAATGATAATTTGTGGAGCTGGTCGTTCCTATGCTTAATACTCTCTTATAGTTATCCGGGTAAAAATACTTCGGGATCCACTCAATAGGGATCTTCATAACATCCGCTTCTGTCTTGAAAGATGCTGAGATCATCCAGACAAAAGGAACAATCATAACCAATGTAACCAGAATAATTACAATGGTAATCAATACTCTGGCTACCTTTTTGGAAACAGGTACATTCTTCCTCATCTTAATCCCTAGCCTTTCTCTTCTTTATTGTTATGTACCCACTGGATAATGGTCACAATAAGCAGCATCACAAACAGAATTACGGCAATTGCCGAAGCATAACCCATCTTATAATACTTAAATGCTGATGTATAAATATAATAAACCAGTGTGTAGGTAGAGCTTCCGGGACCACCGCCTGTCATAACGTTCGTATATCCAAATACTTTAAAGCTGGATATAATACCTGTAATTGTCAGGAAAAAAGTCGTAGGCTTCAACAGCGGAACCGTTAATTTGAAAAATTTCTGAATAGAATTCGCTCCGTCAATCTCAGCAGCCTCATACAAATCTCTCGGAAGTCCGGTGATTGCGGCGCTGTACATAAATACGCGGTATCCCAGGCTTGCCCAGATTACGACCAGCATGATCGCGGGAAGTGCCCATTCATAGCTTGCCAGGAATCGGGGAGGATCCTGCCATCCGAGAGCCCTCATCAATTGTGTAAAGGGTCCGTATTTAGAATACAACGCCATCCATACAACGGAAATTGCCACAATATTACAGATATGCGGCATATACATAGCGACACGTACCACACCCGCTATTTTCTTATGACAAAATTCATCAATCAGTACCGCCATTATAATTGCCAGGAAAAGTCCTATGGGCACGGTTACGACGGTGAAGATCAATGTATTTTTCAAAGATGCAAGGAACCATTCATCCTTCCACAGATTGATAAAGTTTGTCAGTCCGATGAAATTCCAGTTGCCGAGTCCTTGAGAGAAATTCCAGTCAGTCAGGCTTACATATAAAGAAATTATCAGCGGAATCAGACTGAAACATATTACACCTATCAGACTCGGTGCCAAAAAGGAATATGCAACCAGGTTCTGATGCAATATTTTTCGTCTTTCTCCTTTAGTCTTCTTTTTCTTGCTCTTCATTTGCTTTATCCCTCTTTTGTTCGTTTCAGAGCAGGGGACGGTTCGCCTGTGAAAACGACCGCCCCTTCCCACTGCTGTTTTTATTTTTTTACTTCTGACTGCTTAATTCGGTCTGGATCAGTTCGTTACCTCTCTTCTCCATGTTCTGAACGGTCTGATCTACAGACTGTTTTCCATAGCACATAGCATCAAACTCTTCGAACCAGGCAGAACTGATTTCAGAGGAAGCATGTCCTTTAATAGCGGCAACACCCTGCGTAGTATCGAGAGACAGATAGTTCTCCATGGAATCCATATCAATGGAGCCCTGTGCCTTCTGCTTCAGCACGCTCAATACTTCATCCTTATTAACACCATTCCACAGAGGGATTCTTCCGCCCTGTACCAGAGGGGACATACCACCCTTTAAATACCACATTGCAAACTCAAAGCTTGCTTCCGGATACTTTGTATTTGCTGAAATGCTCAGCAGGTCTCCTGCACCGGTAGTACCGATCTGCTTACGATAAAATTCGGTGTTGTATTTCTCATCATCGGGAACGGGTGCTGGTACCAGTGCAGTCATGAAATCATGAGGATAATTCTCCTGATCCATACACAGTCTCATCTGTGCTACACCAAGCATGATGGCACATTTACCCTGAAGGAACGTATTGGCAACGCTGATATCCTCGGAGAATTCATCTTCGATGGGAATCGCATAACCCTTATCCAGCGTCTCTTTTACAAGGTTAAGACCTGCACGATATACATCATTATCGAAGTTTACCTCTGTACCTTCTTCATTCTTGTAAATCTGATTTGCACCCAGTACACCGTCTAATGCATACAGAATACTCTTACCGCTCTGCTTACGTGCCCAGCATACTCCGTATACCTTATCCTGGCCCTCGCCATGTGTCAGCTTCTCGGCATCCGCAAGGAATTCGGAATAGGTCCATCCATCATAAGGAATATCCAGTCCTGCTTCCTTAAACATATCTTCATTGATCAGAATCCATCTTGAGTTCTCGTATTTGGTAGGGAATCCATATACGGCACCATCATCGTAGTGATACTCTGCCATATTTGCCACACCCAGTTCATCATCTAGGTTGAATCCAATATCATTGAGCATACCGGACATATCCAGTAACAGGTTGGAATCTACACGCTTGTCCATTTTGGTACGTCCGCCATAGCCAATGAACAGATCGACATCACCGCCACCCATTAAATAGGTCTCCAGCTGAAGGTTACCGTTATCATCATTTACGTATCTTACATATTCCACCTGAAGTCCTTTGTCTTTATACTCCTCATTGAAGTTGGCGCACAGATCATCATATCCATACTCCGGCTGAACACCACCCCAGAAATGAAGTGTGATCGTCTTTCCGTCTTCCGTGCCATACCATTCCTTCTCGGCTTCCGTGGTTTCCGCTGCTTCGGTTCCTACGGCTGCTGTAGTATCTTTTGCTTCTGTAGATGCATTTGTGTCTGTATCTGCTTGTCCACATCCTGCCAGACAGGTACCCAACATTGCCATTGTCAATGCAAGCGCAATTTTCCTCTTCATAATTGTAATCCTCCTACATTTTAGTTTTCTATGGTTAGCCTGAGTTTTTCTCAGGAATACACCCTTATTTCATAAATATGTACGTCTTTTTCTCCGTTGGTGGTATGAATTGTAATAGTAACTTTATCACATTCCGTAGGTTCAAACGTTACAACGTTCTGTCTCTGGTCATTTCCTGTCACTTTTTGTTCTGACATCTTCTGTTCTCCCCGCCAGAGTGTCACAGTGTAATCTTTTACCAATTCGGGAGGTACTCCTATCCTCTGCTGGAGCTGACGTTTCTTCGATAAAGTAATCTTGATCGGATAATTAAAGTTGGAATCAAACGTCAGTCTGACCTGGGATACTTTTTTCACCAAGGCAAGCTTTAAGGTTAACGTCTCTCCTTCCGGGCTTATGCCATCGGAGCTCCACATATTTCGAATTCCGTTTTCATCTCTGGACACTCCGTTGATCACTTTCTCCGGAGCGAACCCTTCTCTGGCAGAGGTCGCACTGATCTGCGCGGTTCTCGCCAGATCCTGCGGATCGGTGTTTCGATAACCCGGAATATAACAGTCATCCTTCAGCAGAAGCTGTTGCAATTCCTCCATGTGCTCCGGCATATCTTTCGGCCCGCAGTGATATTTGATGCAAAGTGCCGCTGCGGTTCCCGCCGCCTGTCCTCCTATGGCACAGGTTCCCATAACTCTCGTGGATCCCATTGCCATTTTGGTAGCACTGATATTACGTCCCGCCATCATCATATTGGGAATATTTCTGGAGCAATATGACCGGTACGGAATCGTATAGGCTCCGTCAAAGCTGACAACTCTGGAAGGAAGTTCATCAAAATCATATAAACCTCCGGGAGTATGGATATCCATCGCCCAGCCGCCGTATGCTACAGCATCTTCGAATACCCTGTTGGATAAGACATCATTTTCATTTAATATATAATCTCCTACCAGACGCCTGCTCTCTCTGACACCGGGCAGCATACCGACCCATTCCAGATCATAGTTCTCAGCTCCATGGTCACCACCGTTTTTCAGATGATCCCATACCCCATAGATACAGGACACCAGTTCATCCCGGATTTCTTCATATTCATCTATAATATCTTCCGTCTTGCCGGGAAGCTCGATCCACCAGTATCCATAGTCCACAGAGGAGGTACTGTATGAAGTCATACGTAAGTATGCCTTGTCCACATCTCCCTTTATCTTAGCTTCGTGCACGGCAGAGTGTGTTCTGTATTTGAGCTCCTCTTCCGTAAAATGTCTGGCAATCTTCGGCCGTTTAAAATTCACCGAATGACCTCTGTCCACCGCCTTGAATAACAACGTATTTCCCATACGATCATTATTGGGCTGTTCCGGTGCATCCGGTTCATTGAATTCTGCTCTTCCCTCGCTGCCAGTACGATATTCCGCTCCTGCATAATATCCCAGTGTTGCATTGCCGGTACAGTCAATGAATATGTTCCCTCTGATCTGCCAATGTGTCTCTGTCGTGATCTGGTATGCGTCGATTTCACGGATCTCATTGCCTTCCATCCGGCAGTCCTCCATTGCGGTACTCAGATACACTGTCAAATGCGGCTGGCTCTTTACTGCGGTAAATAATACCATATCCCAGATCGAATAATTAAAATAATCATTTCTACTCTTGTTGTCAAGCATGATTTCATGGAGAATTCCGCTCTCTTCAAGCTCCGGTTTCGCAAGATTCTCGGATGCTCCGCAGATATGCATTCGGATTTCACTGGATGCATTTCCTCCCAGTACATGTCTGTCATGCACCAACGCTGTCCTGGCTCCGTGTCTTGCAGATGCAAGTGCCGCACAGATGCCAGCCATTCCACCACCGATTACTACAACATCATATTCAGCTTTTTTAACTTTTCTGTTCTCTGACATTTCGTTCACCTTTTATGTTGTAACTTATGTCTATATAATATGCTTATGCATTTAATATGTCAATACATATTTTAAAATTTATGCTATAAATGTCTGTAATATTTAGTGACATAATAGGAAAATTGCCTTTTTTCTGCATTAAAACCATACAAATATACTTCAAATTATACTTCTTCCAGATAATGAACACCCTCTATCTGACTCACTTCCGACAAAACTTCTGCATGATTTCTTCTCTTTTTCAGATCCAGCATCATTATAAGGACAATATCCGATCCTTTTAAGGTCTTATCCCTCTTTTTCTCCACGGAACTCAGTTCATATCCAAACTCATTGATATAGTCATAGACTCCCCTTGTCATCGACTTATCAATTTCTATATATAGACCAATGTATCGATTGTATTGCTCCTGCACACGACTGACTCTGGCAATTCCGAACATCGTGACAATGATCAGTGCAAACATCATCAGACTGACCTCCAGCATTCCGGATCCCAACATAATTCCAAGGGTTGCCGTTGTCCACAATCCGGCAGCCGTTGTCAATCCTCTGACCTGATTTTTCCCGGTAATAATGATGGTTCCCACCCCCAGGAAACCGATACCGCTGACCACGCCGGCTGGGATACGTCCCATATCTGTCCCTCCGACGCCCAGGGCTGTCCCAAGATAGATATTGACGACAGCGGAAGCCGCCGCTCCAAGACACACTAATGCAAATGTCCGCATTCCTGCCGGATGATGTTTCGTTGCTCTCTCCAGTCCAATCACGCACCCCAGTACAGCCGCTAATAGCAATCGCAAGGCTATGGCTCCATTCGTAAATTCCGCAAAATAATTTGCAAAGTTCTGCATATGTATTTCTCCTTTCATACTTTCATATAAGAAAGGCCGGCATAGTCTCCTGTCGCAAACTGTACCGGCCTTCGTTATCCTTTAAAATATCTGCTGTTTTACAGCGCTTTTTTATTACGAAATTACAGATTCAGAAGATATTCTCCCAGCGCATAAGAGAAATCTACCAGGTACGGCTGTACCTCCTTGGGATACATACTGGTAAGATGGTGTGTTTCAAAAGCAAAACATTCCTGATAATCAATATCCCGCAGAGCCTGCACTACCTCTTTCCAGGGAATCGTTCCGTTAAACGGTGAGAAATGCTCGTCCTTGATACCGTAATTATCGTTAATATGGGTAGCCTTCAGATGAGATCCTACCTGACGGATCATATCGGGAACATTCAGACCCACCATATTTGCATGACCGGTATCAATACATATCTGTACATTCGGATTGTCAATGACATCAATCAGCTCCAGCAGTTCTTCCGCACAGCTGCCGTAATGGGTAGGCTTTGTCATATTTTCGATAGCCATTCCCACATGATGATCCGCAAAAATTTCACCCCAATGCTTCATGTATTCTTTGTTATATTCAAAAGATTTTCTGTAATCATAACCGCCGCCGTTACGTCTTACAGTGTAAGGATGAACTACCATCCACTTTACTCCCAATGCTTCTGCTGCCAGGACACTGCGTCGCATAAGCTCCTCTCCCAGCTCTCCGTCCGAACGGGTCAGATCCGCATTAAATGCATTTCCAATGGTCCAGTAGGCATGTGCCTGGATGTATTTCACACCGAGTTCTTCTGCCAGTGCTGCGGTATCCGCAATCCATTTTTCCCAGTTCTCTCCTCTTAAGGGCTGTCCTTCCCTGCAATGGCTGCAAAGACATGCATCTACATATTTATATCCCGCCTTTGCACAAGCCCTGGTGGACACGTCAATGGGAATCTGATAAGGTCTCTTATCATCGAAATCCATAATGTTAGTTGATGTTGCGAGTTTCATTTTTTATCCTCCATTCTTTTTCTTTTTAAGAATTGCTTCTTCCATAATTCTGTAGTTCTCACTATATACTCACTTATATAATATGTCAATACATATAAAGCATATATTTTATCGTTTTAAGTAAAATACGCGTTATTGTACGTACATATTTAGCAAGAAAGACCGGAATAGTCTTTTGTTGCAAACTGTACCGGTCTTTCTTATTATTTTATATTACGGTTTTATACAGACAAAATTGCTTTCTGTTCTAGTAAATGTCTGCGAAGCTCTGCCACATCTACCTTTTCGGGTTCACAATGGGCTACTGCCGCCATCGCAGCCGCTTCTCCTGCTGCCTGTCCCACTGCCATACATTCATTCATGATTCTGGTGGAACCAAAGGTGATTGCATCCACGCTGATATCTCTTCCCGCCATCATCAGGTTGGGAATATCCGCAGACACCAGGCATCCATAGGGGATTCCAAAAGGCTCTTCAATGGTAACACGATACGTTCCGGCACCTGCACCATTATGAATATCAATAAAGTATCCACATAATGCAATACTGTCCTCCGGCTTTTTCCCAGCCACTGCATCGTGATGATCCAGCATCTTGATACCCTTGATTCTCCGGCTCTCCCGGACGCCAATGGAAGCATTGATGGAATCCAGATAACAGTTTTCAAAACCGGGCACATTTTCCCGGAACATCTTCATAAGTTTCGGAATCTGCAGGTGAGCTTCCATTTCCCCGTTGCTTAAATCATGCAGATTGGAGCCGTCAAAATTCAACAGACGGATCGTGTTCACGGCTACCTGTCCCGGCATAGGCTGACGGATAAAAATAACAGTCTCACGGTCCACAGGACATTCGCCCTTTTTCCGAAGTTCCTCCAGGAGATGATGCATCCCCAGGAAAATAAAACTCTTGGTCTTCCGGAAGAAATCCGCATTATATCCCTGGGCAATATTGTCCAGTACATCATAGGGCAGTTCCTCCGGATGTTGTTCGATAAAATCACAAAACTCCTCAAAATTCACACCGCCGAGATTAAACATCAGGGTAGGCGGCTGCATCACATTGTTTTCGTTTCCTTTTTCTGTTGTCGCTCCGCTTAATGCACCTAAATCACCATCTCCGGTTCCATCAATAAACACGTCTGCGGTAATTTCAATGTGCTGTCCCTTGCCGGACACAATAATGGACCGGATCTTTCCGTCCTTCATTTTCACATCTGCCAGTTCACAGTGCATGAGAAGCTCCACTCCTGCTTCCTTTACCATCTCAAAGCACAGAATTCTGGAGTAGAAGGGATGTATCAGTGTAACGGACTGGTGGTGTGGGCAATACTCATGTCCATAGGATGCTCCTGCCTGCTCCAGCCTGTCCACAAATTCCTGAGCAATACCACCCACTACCTGTCTGCCCTTAATATCCCAGAATGCCAAAAACGGAAGTCCGCTTCCCAGCTGACCACCCAGATAACCGTTTCTTTCCACCAGCAGGACCTGAGCTCCTGCCCGTGCTGCGGTCACTGCCGCCGCGAATCCACCGGGACCTCCACCTACCACTACCACATCTTTTTTTATCTGTTCCATGGTCATCCTCTTTTCTCCAGGTCTTCCAACCAGGTTCTTATCTGTTTACTGTAAGTCTCTTCCAAACCTAAATCCCACAAAAGCTGTAGTAGGGTATAACGGTTCCGCACCTCTTTACCAACCTCGATTCCCTCCTGTACCATCTCTATGGGGAGACTGATCTGACAGGGACAATAGGGCGCATCCAAAGATTGCAGTAATGCAATCAACTGCTCTGTCGCCGGAAGCTGTTCTTCAATGGTGTGCCGGATATCCTCCCACCGTTTTTCAATAATCTGCAGCCTCTGATTTCGCTGCTCTATATTATTTTTTCCGCATTCCTGTTCCAGTCTCAGGATTCCTTCGGCGGCATCCAGGTAGCTTGTTTTTATCTTCTGTTCCCAGTCGGATACTTTCCGCTCCTTTTTCTGTGCCGCGGAAAAATCCACCGTTTCCTGTGCCAGCATATGATACATCTGTGTGACAATGATCATTCCGACACCTACCTTGGTGCCATGCAGAACCGGTTTTCTGCCTTCCATGAGAAAACGCATCTCCCAAAAATGGGACAAATGATGCTCACAGCCGGATGCCGGTCTGGAATTGCCCACATAATACATGGCAATCCCTGTAACCACCAGGGCTTCCATCAGGCTCCGGATTGCCTCCGGATCTCTCTTTTTAATCTGTGCACCTTGTTCCACTACCGTTTCCACCGCACCGCGCACCATGTCCACCACATAATCGCAGTAGTATTCTCCATTGATCATCTGAGAAAGTTTCCAGTCCAGCAGACAGGTATATTTTCCAAGCACATCCCCCAGTCCGGCGGTGATCAGTTCCATGGGAGCCTCCGCCATAATCTTGGTGTCACCAATGACTGCCACCGGGCCGTGGGCATCTTTGGTCACCTTTACATGGTTAAGCATCAGAGCTGCACCCACGGATACAAAACCGTCCATACTGGTGGCGGTAGCTACGATCATATAATCCAGTTTCAACCGAAAACTGACATATTTACACATATCATTGATGGTTCCCGTACCCACCGCCAGCAGGATTTCCGTCTCCGGGGGACAGGCGGTCAGAATTTCTCCTAAATGATTCTCATCGGGAACCGGCTCCTGCTCCAAAAATACCAGTGCTTCACAGGCAATCTGCGCTTCCACTAACTCCTGTTCCAAAGCTTCTCCTGCTGCCTTCCAGGTATTCTGATCCGCCACCAGGAATACCCGATGATAACCCAATTCCTCCAAAATACCTGGAACTTTCTGCAGAGCATCCGGTTCAATCACGACCCGTTTTAACGGGGTCTCGTGAACACGACCACAGCTGCATTTTCTTGCTTTTCCCAGATACTGCGCTACTCCTTCTCTCATCCCAACACTCTTTCCGGCATTCGCCTTTACAATAGTCCGAGTCCTTTCCTGTCAAACCGGGACATAACCTCCACATGCTTTTCCGCATCCAGCCGGATACAAAGCAAATCATTCAGACAAGTGCTATAATATCGAATATGTTTTGCCTTCATCTTCCAGGCAAAAGGAGTGCTTCCCATGTCATCGGCACAGGCATATATCACGGAAGGACATATGGCATCCACCCACTCCATACTGTTGGAAGTATGGGCTCCATGATGATTCGCTTTCATCACATCCGCCTTTAGCGCTTCTCCATAGCGGGCAATCAGTTCCCGTTCCTTATCACGATACAAATCCCCGCTGGTTAAAAATGCTGACTTCCCATAAGTAAATTTCATCAGAAGGGATAAATTGTTCAGATCCTCCTCAGCGCCGGTACAGCTTTCCACAAGGGCTTCTTCCGGATTGTAGACTGCAATGTCCACTCCACCTATGCTCATGTGAAAGCCTTCCTTTACATCCGTAACAGTTCTGGCTCCTTTCGCCCGGATATAGTCAAAAAATGCCTTTTCCCGCTGACTGTTTACAAATGCGGAACGATAATAACAGCCGATGTAACCACCATCCTGACCGTATATATATTCCGCAACCTGCTGCAGTCCTCCTGCATGATCATCATGGCTGTGTGATAACACCACTCCGTCCAAAGAAGTCAGGTGCAGATCTCTTAACAGGGAGACCACATGCTTTCCACACTCCACGAAGCCTGCGTCAATGAGCATTGTTTGTCCATCCGGGAAAACCAGCAGTGTAGCATCACCGCTTTTCGCCCGGATTCCCGGCTCCCACAGTTTGGGTGCCAGAATGTAGAAATTCCCGTCTCCGCCCTGATTCAATACCTCTCGGATCTTTAAAATAATCTGTTCATATCGATCCGGTGCTTCCGGCCTTTCTTCCGATGGTTTGGCGCTTTGTCTTTCCAGGCAATGCCGTTTGGCCTGCACCAGATATTGATTATCGGATGCAGACCGGCTGATCATGATCTGCTCCCACTGTTCCTCACTTCCCTGATAGAAAACTTCCTCCAGAGATTCGCATTTTCCGAACGCCCGCATATCCACGTCTATAAGAGTAGACGGCAGATAAACTTTTTTTAATGCACTGCAGAACTGAAATGCCTTGGATGCTAGCACCCTGACACCTTCCGGAATGACAATTTCCCTCAGTCCTGTACAACCCTTAAAGCTGAATACACCCACGATCTCCACAGAGCCAGGCAGGGTAACCTCCTGCAGATTGCTGCAACCGGCAAAGGCATAATCTCCCACTGTGGTAATTCCATCCCGGATCACCACGACTTTTATTTCCTGCATGAGAGAATTCCAGGGCACCTGTTCCGGTTCTGTATAATCCTCCATGGCTCCCACACCTTGGATGGTAAGGATCCCGTTTTCTTCCTCATAGTTCCAAACTGCCTGTTGTCCGCAAAGTCGCATTTTGCCTGTTTCCATTTTATTTTTCTTTCATTCCTTTTTCGATTTCACTGACCATCTGTCTCGCTACCAGTACAGAGAACTCCACGCCCTGCTGATGAATCTCCGGGCTCATTCCACCTGTGAAATTGTGAATTTCGTAGGTGAAATCTCCCTGGTAATTCACATCTGCCAGGCTCTTCAGCAGAGGTGTCCACTCTACATATCCCAGATAAGGCAGCAAATGATCATCCTTCTCACCACGGTTGTCGTTGATATGTAATGCCTTTAAACGGCTGCCTATCTGTTGGATCGCTGCTGGCTGGTTGACCTGTGCCAGATTTGCATGTCCGGTATCCCAGCAGATACCGAATATGTCATCCGCATTTAACTTATCCAGAAGATCCAGCAGGTCTTCAGCATTACATCCAAAACGTCTGCCATATCCAATACCCAGATGGTCTACCATGTTCTCGATGGCAATTCCGGTTCCATATTTCGCCGCAAGTTCGCCGAAGCGCTTAAAACGCTCCGTCTCACTTGCCAGAGATTTTTTCCTGGAATATCCCGCTTCATCATTGACGGAATCCGGATGAATGACTAGCCAGGGCACCTGACACATACCTGCTGCCTCAATATCTCTCTTGATCCTGCCGATATTGTCTTCCCAGTCCGGCGCTGTAAATTTCATGCTTTCTGCCACACTATAATAATGCGCATGTGCCTGGGTCACAGGAAGATTATGCTTATCACAATTTTCCTTCTGCCGCTTTACCCAGTCTCTCCAGTCAGGAGCATCCATGGGAAGCCCCTTTCTTCCGTATGCTACAAAGCATAAATCAATGGCGTCAAAACCTGCCTTTGCAATAGATTCAATTGCCTGCTCGCAGGAATAATACATTTTCTGTGTCCAAAAAACACTGCCACAAGTTCCTGTTGATGTCGATATTCTCATAATAATACCCCTGCCTTTCTATGACCTGCCGACTTTGCATCACAGGTAAAAAATATTATTTTGCATACACACGGATTTCATGAATGACAGCCTGTTCCGCTCCATTGGTGGATTCCGGGATCACACGAATCTCGTCTGCCGGTACATCACCGATTCCCACACTGCACAGGCGCTGGTAATTATCCTTTACAAATGCTTCTCCCGTCTTTTTGCCTTCCCGGTACAGTTCGATTTTTACATCTTTTACCAACTCCTCGGGTACACCGTTTCGCTGCTGTGCCTGACGTAAAGGTGCCATAGTCACGCGGATTGGATATGCAAAGTTGGATTCAAAGGTCAGTCGGATTTCCCGGATTTCTTTCGTCTCGTCCCATTTCATGATAAGACACTCTCCGGGCTTCGTAACCCATCCATTCTGTTCCTCTCCAAGCTTTCTGGAGATGCCGTTCGCCACCTTCTCCGGCTCGCCTCCCTGCTCCCAGGAAGAAGCGGTGATTTTTGCCTTAAGTGCCAGATCTTTTTCATCCTCATTCTTAAAGCCCGGCAGAAAACCATCCTCTTTCAGGATGAGCTGCTGTAATTCCTTTACATGAGGTGCCAGCTCCCTCGGATCGCAGGCATATTTATTACACAGAGCAGCAGCAATCCCCACTGCCTCACCTCCAATGGCGCAGCATCCGATGATTCTGGTGCTTGCCAGTCCCAGTCTGGTGGTACTGATATCTCTTCCCGCCATGTACAGGTTCTTAATATTTTTCGAATAGTAAGAGCGATAAGGGATCGTGTATACGCCGTCATAAAAATTACAGTCAGAAGGAAGCAGGTTGAAATCCAATAGTCCGTGCGGCGCATGAAGGTCCACACACCATCCGCCGTAACAGACTGCATCTTCGAAAATTATATGCTCCAGAATATCCGTTTCTGATAGCATATAATCTCCCACCAGACGACGGCTTTCTCTCACACCGGGCAGTGCTCCCACCCATTCCAGCGCATAATTTTCTGCATGGTGTTCGTGGATTCCTTCCTTATTGTTTTTAATATGATCCCAGATACCGTAAGCATAGGCAATGAGGTCATCACGAATCGCCTCATACTCTGTAATAATATCTTCTCCATCGCCACAAAGCTCCAACCACCAGTAACCATAATCCACACAGGCACTGCTGGTCATGGAGGTCCGCTTATACTCCTCCGGGTTGGGCGAATCATCACAATTGATGGTATCTCTCATCTGAACGCAGTGGATACGTTTCGCTAGCTGCTCTTCCGTCAGTTTTTTAGCAAAAGATGGCGGCGTAAATTTCACCGGATGTCCCATATCCTTTGCTTTTAATAAAATGGAATTTCCCATGCGATAGTTGTTGGGCTGCTGGGGGGCATGCAATTCTCCAAACTCAGATTGTGGTTCGCTTCCCTTTCTGTATTCAGCTCCTGCATAATATCCCAGTGTCCCGTTTCCCGTAGCATCTACGAAAACCGGTGCATATAACTGATAGCGCATCTCCGTGGTTTCCTGTACACAGTAAATGGAAACAATTCTGTCATCCTTCGTTTCACAGTCATACATGACTGTGTTAAAAAAGACTTCCAGATCCTTTTCTTCCTTTGCTTTTTCAAACAGCACCATATCCCACACGGAATAGCTGAACTGTTCGTTGTTTTTCTTATTTTCCAACATCAGCTCATAGAGCAGTCCACCCTCTGCATAATCCGGCTGTTTTAATGACTGGTCCGCACCGGAAATATGGATACGGATTTCGCTGGAAGCATTCCCTCCCAGTACGGGACGTGCCTGAATGAGTGCCGTATGTACGCCCTGTCTCGCTGCGGCAATGGCAGCACATAAGCCTGCCATTCCACCACCTACGACGATCACGTCATAGTGTTTTTTCTCAAATCGAAGATTCATTCGTCATATCCTCCATATATGGTAAAATGATCTTTTCCCTGATATGCTAGGTCATCAAAATTCTCCATGTAATAATTTGGTAAAAATTCATCGTTAAATTGTAAATCATCTGACACGGTGTTCATGGCGTAGATGTATACAATCGTGTGTTCCTTTTCATTCAACAAAGCGTACTCATAGCAGAAATCATATCCGGCAATGGTGACATAAGCAGGATACCCGAAAGATGTCGTGTCATATTCCACAGACCGGGTCTCTCCGGTACGATCTGTATAGGTAAGAGAAGAAAGTCTCTCCTGTTCTGTCGCATAAGCATTCTCATTCAACCGGTAGGAAAGATAAATCTGGCTCATAGGTCTGTCCCATCCACTTTCATACTGGTAGTAATACTCCACTTCTTCTGCTTCTGCCGGAATTTCCTCCGGAAAAATCAGAAAATGGGTATATTTTTCCGGCACAGACCACTTCCGGTAGTCTGCCGTATCCTGTGACCGCTCTCTGGTATCGCCCTTTGCCAGATTGCTCAGAGCAAGCGCCAGGACAATGAGGAATACTGAAAATAAAATACTGATGACTGCTACAATATAGCCCTTTGTTTTTCGTTTCATTTTTTAACCCTTCACAGCACCTACGGTAAGACCTTTAATAAAGAATTTTTGTCCGCACAGGAACACAATGAATACAGGAACCGTCGCCAGACAGCAGGCTGCCATCATCAGTCCGTACTGCGTTGCTTCCATACTTACGAAGTTATCCAACACCAGCGGCAAGGTATAAAGTGTCGGTTTATTGATAAAGATCAGGGGATCCAGGTAACTGTTCCAAGAGCTTACAAACTGTGTGGTGCATACAGCTGCAATCGTAGGAACAATAATGGGAACCATAATCTGATAGAAAATACGAAATTCCCCGGCACCATCAATTTTAGCTGCTTCACGTAACTCCTCAGAAGTTCCTAAGAATGCCTGACGCATCATAAAGGTAGCACTTACTGCCACAACTTTTGGTAAGATCAGTGCCCAATGCGTATTTACAAGACCCACCGCAGAGAAAATTACGAACCTCGGAATCAACGTCAACTGGGACGGAATCATCATCTGTGACAGATATAATAAAAACAGTACATTGGAACCTCGGAATTTCAGTTTTGCAAAAGCATAACCGGCCAGGCAGCTACTGATTCCCGCTACCAACGCAGAGATGGCAGCTACCTTGATGGAATTCCAATAACCCTGTAAAAAGTGATAATTTGTTTTTCCTGCAAAACCAAGTACCCGTAGATAATTTTGAGGATACCAATAGGTGGGGAATAGTCCTATTCCCTGCTTCATAACATCGGCTTCTTTTTTAAAGGATGCTCCGATCATCCAAATAAAAGGAGACAGCATCAGTAAACAAAGTCCGATAATTAAAATCACCATAAGAATTCGGAAAAATCTCTTTTTCGGAGTGTTACTTCCTACTACTTTCGTATTTGCCATTTTCCCGCCTCCTTAATCTTTTTTGTTATTATGAACATATTGAATAATTGTGATAATCAATAAAATCAGGAAAAGAACAACTGCCACTGCAGATCCATACCCTGTCCTATGATAATCAAACGCCAGTTTATAAATATAATATACCAACACATAGGTAGAATCCTTCGGTCCGCCTCCGGTCATGACATTGATATAACCAAATACCTGGAAACTGCTGATAATACTTGTAATTGTGATAAAAAAAGTAGTATTCGCTAAAAGTGGAACCGTTAGTTTACGGAACTTCTGTATTCCGTTTGCTCCATCCAAGGATGCACATTCGTACAGATCGGAAGGCAATGACTGCATGGCTGCTCCATACAAAAATACGGAGTATCCTATCTTCGCCCAGATGACAACCAGCATAATTGCCGGAAGCGCCCAGGTATAGCTTACCAGGAACCTTGGCGGATCACTCCAGCCCAGTGCCCGCATCAGATTCGTAAAAGGTCCATAGGTAGAATACATTGTTTTCCAAATGGTAGATGTTGCTACGATGTTACAGATATGGGGCATATATAGTGCAATTCGTACCACGCCCGCAGTCCTGTCTGCGCAGAAATTATCAATCAATGCTGCTATGGCAAGTGCCAGAATAATAGTTAACGGCACTGTAACAATGGTAAATATAACCGTATTCCAGAGAGATTTCTGAAACCAGCTATCTTTCCACAGATCAATAAAATTCTGAAGTCCTACAAAATTCCAGTTGCCCAGTCCATCTGTATATACCCAGTCCGTCAGAGAAATATAGAGGGAGATCAGCATGGGAATCAAGCTTAACAATATTAGCCCTATAAAACTGGGCAGAAGGAACATCATTGCCATTCCCTCTTCCTTCCTCTGTCTTCTTTTCTTTCCTACCCCCGGCGGAAGTTCTCTTCTAATTGCTTGTGTTTTCCACATGGCAGATACCTCTTTCCACATAAAATATTGTTTATAGCGGTTATTAAAAGAGGGATGCTACAGTGTAATGTTACAAGTAGCATCCCTGTGATCATATCCAGCATACATCCGCTGTCAATTATTCTGCCAGAAGAGCATTTCCTCTCTCTGTTGCTTTCCTTAATGCTTCCTCTGCTGTAGGTGTTACTCCATAAAGGAAATCCTGTCCTTCTTCAGAAAGAATTGTTGCAAGTTCACCCTTTTTGGAATTTACATAACTCGCCTTTGTATACGAAGAACGATCTGTGCTAAATAAATGCTGTAAGGATACAATATCAATCGTATCTCCTGCATTTTCTTTTACATAATCCAGCATAGCATCCATATCCGTTCCTAGCCACAGCGGATAACGAGCAGCCTTAATCAACGGAGACATACCACCCTGAATGTACCAACGTGCGAATTCACATGCAGCTTCTTTATAAGGAGTGCTTGCAGAAATACACATAAAATCACCGGAATAGTTGGCCTGATCCTGTGTATAACAATCAGCATATTCTTCACTGGGAACGGGGAATGGAACTAAAGCAGTTGTAAAATCATGAGGGTAAGTCTCGGTATCCATGCAAAGTCTCAATTGAGAGAAAATACCAAACATTGCGCATTTTCCTTCCAGGAACATGGACTGCGGTGTCATGGTATCTGCCACATCATCTGCCAAAGTAGGCGCATATCCTTCATCACAGGTATCCTTAACCAGATTAAAACCTGCTACCCATGCAGGATCTTCCCAGTTAACGGAAGTCATGGAGTCATCTTTAAACGTTGCATTATTTCCCAAAACTGCACTGATGTAAGTAGTCCATGCGCTCTTTGTAAAGTCAAAGCCCCAGCACATTCCATAAACCTTATCCTGACCTTCTCCATGTGTCAGCTTCTTTACTGCATCCGTGAACTCAGCATATGTCCAACCTTCATAAGGCATTTCAATGTCGGCTTCGTCAAACATATTTTTGTTAACCATGATATATGCATTGTTATCAAATTTAGTAGGCAGTCCCCAGACAGAACCATCATCAAATACATATTCCGTCTTTGTATTCTCGCCTAACTCTTTTGCAATATCAAATCCGACGGAATCCAGATAATCACTGTAATCATATAACAGTCCGGCATCTGCTCTGGTTGCAAGTTTGGTTTTGTCTCCATACCCGATAAACACATCAACACCACCGTCTTCACCCGCCATCAGATAAGTCTCCAGCTGAAGGTTTCCGTCTGAATTGTTGACATAACGGTTATATTCCACCTGTACACCCTTATCTGCATATTCCTTATTAAAGTTCTCAACGACTTCATCGTATCCGTATTCCGGCTGGATACCTCCCCAAAACTGTAAAGTAACTGTCTTGCCATCCTCGGTTCCGTACCACTCTTTTTCTTCGGAAGCGGTTTCCGTAGTTGCCGCTACAGCCGTGCTGTTATTTTCACTTTGTGACTGCGTGGTATCTGTCGTGTCTGTGCTTGCGCCACATCCGGCAAGGGTTCCCATGACCATTGCTGATGTCATCACTAGTGCCATGATTCTCTTCATCTTCATAACTTATCCTCCAATATCAATTTTTCGTTTATTCACATGTGATTACAAGTTGAGCTCTTATGTATGCTATTATTATATATTTTTCCTATATACTTGTCAATACATGTTGTTTATATTGTTCATTTTTTTACATTTGTCATTACATGTTGCGATAATATAGTTATATGGAAAAAAATGAGCAAAAATCAGGTAAAAAAATACCACACCTTTTCAGGCATGGTATTCTTCATTTCTTTTTGTTCGGTAATTACACGTTGATCTTTAATACGAACTTATTACGTTTCGAGGGATAATAACTGAGTGTGTACTCCATTACATGTTTTCGATCTGCTTCTTGGCACACCGCGCTGATCAGGATCCCCAGGCTTTTTTCTTCTACTCCCAGAATCCTGGCAATTTTCCCCTCTAAGAGAACCGCATCAATATTTTTTTCCAGATGATGGCGTTCCACATGATTCCGTGTCAATGCTCCCGTCAGGGATTCTTCCTCAAAATTGCATTTCAACAGAAATGAAAACTTCTTCGGAAAATAAGAGATATTATACACAATCGGTCCTTCATGAAAGGAATCTTTCACATAACGAAGTCTCACAATCTTGATGACCTCATCCCCACACGGTACCTTCAGTTTGGAAGCCACTTCTTCATCTGCCGCAATCATCCGCTGTTCTAATACTTCCGTCTGCACAGAGATACCCTTTGTTGCCATTTCCTTGCTGAAGCTCTCCAAAAATACCGTGGTATCCTCCACAATCTTTGGTTTCGACACAAATGTACCCTTACCCTTGACCGTCACCAGATATCCCTGATTGGCAAGATAGGCGATTGCTGCCCTCACCGTAGGTCTGCTTACCTGAAACTGCTCACAAAACTCCTTTTCGGATGGAATCAACTGTCCCTTCTTCCATTCTTCCGTCTTGATCTTTTCCATGATAAATTCTGCAATCTTATGATATAATGCCACTTCTCCACCTCCTTACACTGTCAACTTGTTTTAACTTATTAGTATTAGTATACCGACATGTAAAGAAGATGTCAACATATGCCACATGGTGATTTTTACGCAATTTCTTCTGTTTTTTTCGATAAAGTCAGTTGCCTGTCTTTACATTCCAGGATCTCGGTAGAACAATTCTCCAGCGGCAGTTTCCAAAAATCATGAACAGAATATCCCACAATCGGATTCAAAATGGTCCGAATCAATCCACCGTGAGCCACTACCAGAATTGTTTCGTAATGATCCTCCAACGGAAACAGCACTTCTCTTACAAACGCTTCCCCTCTTCGGTACAATTTCTCCAGGGATTCCATATCTCCATCCGGATGATAATTTTCCGGACAGTGAAAATACTGCCATACCGGATTCTTCTCCTGCGTCATTACTTCTTTATGCGTTTTTCCTTCCCATTTTCCCAAATAGATTTCTTTCAGACGTTCATCATAGGACAAAGGAACGGAATGATATTTTAACAAAATTTCCGCAGTATGGTGGGCACGGGTCAGAGGAGAACAAACTGCATATTCAAAGGGGACATTTTTCAATATCTCCGCCAGTTTTTCTGCCTGCCGGATGCCCTGCTCATTGATATCCACATCCTGCTGTCCCTGTATTTTCTTCTGATAATTCCAGTCCGTCTGCCCATGTCTTACCAGATAAATTTTCATGAATTCACCTCGAGATTTAGCCCTTCTGCCGAGACTCCTCTGAGCATATTTCTTAGATGTTTATTTTTTCTGTATATTTCTTCATAAGCTGCCCGATGTATCTCATCCGGCTTATAGACCGTAAAATCATGAATGCCCATATGATCATAAGTTTCCTGAATATTTGTGTAAATTCCGGCTGCCATTGCTGCGAACATTGCCGCTCCTAGCGCCGGGCCTTCTGCTGTCTTCGCCACCAGGACATCCCGACGCAACAGATTGGCATATTCCTGCATCAGAAGAGGATTTTTCTCTGTAATACCACCCGTTGCCAATACTCTTCCGATTTCTACACCCTGTCCGGAGAGACTTTCCAAAATAGTTCCGGTTCCGCAGGCAATCGCCTGTAATAACGCCAGATAGATATCCTCTGTTTTGGTATCCATTTCGAGACCGGACATGCTTCCACGCAGTGTCAGATCACAAGGGGCATTTCTGCTGCCGCTCCACCAGTCAACCGCTATTACTTTATTCTCCCAGGGTTTTTGGATTCGTTCAGCAAGAACCTGATGAGGAGAAATCTTCCGTTCTTCTGCCTCACGGTGTATCTGCCAGCCCGCCATATGCTCCACAAACCACCCCAGCATATTGCCGGTACTGCTCTGACCGGTGTCAATGCCACAGCTTCCGGTTACCATCCCATCCTGTGCAACGCCACATACATCCTTTAACTCCTGCAATTTTCGATCCTGCACCGTACACACATTGGATGTTCCTACAATCAATGCAGCATCTCCCGGTTCGAAGGCGCCCATTGTAGCCAGGGAAGTATGCCCATCCAACATACCCGTTGCTACCGGAATCTGCTCCGGCAGTCCCCATCTTTTAGTTAATTCCGATCGAAGCATTCCTGCGCATTCTCCCGGCTTACGAACATCACCTCGGAGAAAATGACAGTATTCTTCATAAAATCCTGCGCGAAGTCCATTCAGAAAAGTCCGCTCGGGAAAGCTTAGATCCTCTGCCCATAAACATTTATAACTCAGAGATCCAATACTTCTTACCAACTGCCCCGTAAGCCGGAAGGTGAGAAATTCACACAAATCCATTGCAAGATCTATTTTGGAATAAATCTCCGGTGCCTCGTCCCGCACCTCCAGTAGTTTCGGAAGCATCCATTCACAGGAAATACTTCCTCCGGTTCTCCCTAAAAAAGGTTCCTGCAGATTTCTTGCCAGATTCAGTGCCTCGTCTGCTTTCTCCTGCGCCCGGTGATACTTCCACAGTTTCACTCTGGCATGGGCTGCTTCCGACCATCCATCCAGCTCCGACAGTGCCCGGCCATCCTCTGCCAGCAATACCATTGTCAGAGAAGTGGCATCGACACAGATCCCCGCTACCGTTTTCCGATATTCTTCCGGTATTACGTTACGCAGTAACTCATATAAAGTCATTTCATAATCCGTTGCACAGGGAAGATTTTCCGCACAGTCAATTGCTGGTACCGGTGTACTGTTATAGGGATATTCTTTCCGACAGGAATATATAATTTCGCCGTTCTCTGCATTTACCAGCACTGCCCTGGCAGACTGGGTTCCAAAATCCACGCCAATCACTGTCTTTGAAACTGTTCTCATACATGATCTCCTATTGGGATTTATTCCTTTGGCATACAGGTACACATGGTTTTTACTTCATGATGTTTGCCGTTATGGATCTCATCAATTACACCCGGAAGTTCATCCAGGGAATATCTTCCCGTAATAAGATCCTTTACCTGGAATTTTCCTTCATCCAGCATTTGTACGGTATACGTCCATTCATTCACGGGGAACGGCGCACGACTGGAATTCCATACTCCGTGGATGGCCAGTTCCTTACGCAGCATCTGGCTGTGAATTGCCAGTGGAAGGGTAGCATCTCCGGAGGGATTGCCTAACAGAGAAATGGTTCCTTTTGCTCTGATGCATTCCACACAACTGCTCAATACCACGCCTGCTCCGGTTCCCTCAATGGCTGCATCTGCCAGTTTTCCATGATTTCTGTTGCGAATTTCTTCCGATACATTGGTTGTCCGGGAATTGATGGCATCCAGTCCTTTTTCTATGGCAAATTCTACTTTATCCTGTGCAATATCCACCAATAAAGGTGTCGCTCCAAATAACTTCACCCAGCGGGCAGCCATAATGCCGATTGGTCCTGCTCCGAAGATGACCACATATTGACCTGCCTGTACATCTGCTCTTCGTACTGCATGCTGTGCAACACAAGCCGGTTCTGTCATAGCCAGTTCTTCCATGGATGCATTCTTTGCTACGATCAGCTGCCATTTGGACGGAAGCAGACAATATTCTGCAAATCCACCGTCTCTTCTGGATCCCAGATAATCATAATGCTCACACATAGCATAGTTTCCCGTCACGCAGGGATCACATTTCCGACAGGGGATCAACGGATAAATTGCAGCTTTGGTTCCAATCAGTGCTTCATTCTCTTTAGATCCCGCTGCGACAACCTCTCCTGCGAACTCATGGCCTATGGTCAACGGATAAATTCCGCTGCTAGTACCATGCTCATAGGTTCTCGGATAATCGGAACCGCATACACCGCAGGCGCCCACTTTGATTAAAAGTTCTTCTCCCTTCGGCACAGGTACTTCCATTTCATCGCATCTGAGATCTCCGATGGCATGTAATCTGACAGCTTTCATTTTCTTAATATTTTTTGTCTCACTCATGGTTCTTCTCCTTTTAGCTTTTATAAGTTATGCATCCATGCAATTGCCATTGTTATCCAGCATTCACACTCTCTTTGTATCCGCTCTCCCTGAGGATTATCCGTCAACTCATTTGCCAGAGAAAGTCCATGACATCCCCTTTCAAAAAGATGGAATTCTACCGGTATATGATGTCTGCGAAGCTCTGTGGCAAATAGCAGCGAATTCTCCACCGGCACCACCGTGTCCTCATAGGTATGCCAAATAAAAGCACGCGGGACATATTCATTTACCTGTTTTTCCAAAGATGTCTTTTCCAACATTTCTTCTGTATATTGATCTCTTAACAAATTATTAAAAGAACCACGATGTGCAAATTCACCGGAAGTAATTACCGGATAAGAAAGAATCATTCCGTTGGGTTTTAAAATGTCCTTTGATACCTGTAGTTTGTTACTTACAAAATCCTCATGCCAAAATACACCATAACTTGCCGCCAGATGTCCACCCGCAGAGCATCCTTCTACAACAATCTTATCCGGATCTACATACCATTCCTTCGCATGTTTCCGAACCAGTTCTACACTTTTGGCAAGTTCCAGCAGTGCGGTAGGAAAAGTAGCCGGTTTCACAGAATACCACAAGATAGCTGCATGAAATCCTGCTGCCACAAATTGCAATGCAAGCATTTCTCCCTCCCGTTCCGAAGTAAACCAATAGCCTCCTCCCGGACACAAAATAATCAACGGGCGTGTCTCCGTTTTAATAGAATCAGAATGACTGATTAAGTAAGTATTCAGTCTTGCATATTCCTGTGAATTTTCATTCTTAATATCAAATGTTTCACAAATCATATCTTTATTCCTCCATACTTTTTTTAAATTTTGCTATATTTTCCTCGATAGATCCATTTTTCCCAAAAATACTGGAAGTGCCGCATACAAAAGCTCTTGCACCCGCGTGGTACATTTTAGGTGCATTTTCAAAACTTACATTTCCATCCACTTCTATAAACACTTCTTCGTGTCCGGTTTTATCCAGCAGTTCTCTCAGACGGGTTATTTTCCCCAGCGTCTGCGGAACCAACTTCTGACCGGCGAAACCGGGATTAACCGTCATCAGCAATACGCCGGATACATCATCCAGCACATCCTCCAACATGCAGAGCGGAGTAGCTGGATTCAGCGCAACCATGGGATGTGCCCCATAATCCGCGATCTTTGCCAGTGTTCTCTGCAAATGTCTTGTGCTTTCTGCGTGAACAGACACATATTCACCGGGCTGAATATCAAACCAATCCAGTTTTTCTTCGGGTTTTTCGACCATCATATGAATATCCAGGGGAATATCCGTTACCTCTCTTAAATGTTTGATACTCTCTGTTCCGAGCATCAGATTCGGAACAAATTTTCCATCCATTACATCAGCATGTATCATCGCAATTCCATTTTCCTTTAATTGTCGGAAAATATTCTTCGTATCGTGCCATTCCGATATACACATGATAGACGGTGCAATCATTATTTTTTCTTCCATTTTATCCTGCATTTCTCTGTTCCTTTTCCTTTCGTTTTTCAAAATGAACAAATTCGCTCATAAATATGTATTGAATTTTCCGTTGGTATACCATATAGTATTACTAAGATACAGATCCTTTATATAGCTTATTTTCCGAAGTTCTGTATCTTTACTCTTAGTATATCTTTCTCCTCTGTGAATGCAACCGGTGGCGGCCACCTTGCATAACAGAGCATAGTTCATACATATTCAATCATTTTCAATCAGGAGTAAACATATGTTAGAAGTAGAACGTTTTGAAAAAATAATGGAATATTTAAGAGAAAAAAAGACTGCACCGGTAAATGTTCTTGCGAAGCGCCTGTTTGTGAGCGAAGCAACCATGCGCAGAGATCTCTCAGAACTGGAGCGAAAGGGACTTGTAAAACGTCTCCATGGTGGAGCCATTCTTTTGGATGGTGCCAATCAGGAACTGCCCTTATATCTACGAGAGCGTCAGAATACGGATGCCAAAAGAATCATCAGCGAAAAAGCCTCCCACCATATCGTGGAAGGCCAGACAATTTTTCTCGATGCTTCTTCGACTGCACAATATCTGATTAAATATTTTGAAAATTATCAGAATCTGACCATTATTACAAATGGTCTGAAAACAGCCCAGGAATTGAATTCCCTGAGCCATAGAATTTACTGTACGGGAGGACTGCTTCTTCATAATTCCTCGGCGTATGTAGGAGACTTTGCCGCTGATTTTGTGCGGAATTTTAATGCTGATATTATGTTTTTCTCAAGCCGTGGAGTATCGGAAAGCGGTCAGATCACCGATGCATCCCGGGAAGAGACTTACATTCGTCAGGTCATGCTGCAACAAAGCCGCAAACATATTTTTCTATGTGATCATAATAAAATCGGTCAGGTCTATTGCTACAACTTATGTAATGTATCACAGCTGGACGATTATATCACCGACCTGTAACTATTCCGAATAGTTACTCTTTCCAATGTAATCTGTGCAGCTCTCCCTCCCTCTGCATGCTCTCGAATCCCTGCTGTCTCAGTGCCTCGTAGAGCACGATGGCTACGGAATTGGACAGATTCAGGGAACGGATCTCGGGAAGCATAGGGATACGGATACAGGTCTCTTCATGCTCTACCAGGATCTCTTCCGGGATTCCGGCGCTCTCCTTGCCAAACATGATATAGTCGTCCGGTCCAAATTTCACATCGGTGTAGGTCTGGTGTGCTTTCGTGGTTGCCATCCAGATCTTCGCTCCGGGATGCATTTCCTGGAACTCCTGAAAATTCATATACCTGGTGACATCCAGATGCTGCCAGTAGTCCATCCCGGCTCTCTTGATCTCTTTTTCATTTAAGCGGAAGCCTAACGGCTCGATCAGATGCAGGCTGGTGCCGGTAGCCACACAGGTTCTTCCGATATTTCCGGTGTTTGCCGGGATCTCCGGCTGGTGTAATATAATATGCATATTTTTTCCTTTACAACATAGTAACTATCCAGAACCACTTCTCTGCCTGTGATTCCGAATAGTTACCTGAAAATGCTTTATTTATTTATTTTTTTGTTCTGCTCTCAGTTTCTCTACAAAATGTCCCAGTCTGCCGATGGCGGTCTTCAGCTTTTCCAGGGAGTACGCATAGGAGATTCTAAGATACCCCTCGCCACTGTCACCAAATGCGGTTCCGGGCACGGCAGCTACTTTTTCCTCCTCCAGGAATCTGGTGGCGAACTCTTCACTGGTCATGCCGAATTCCTTGATGCAGGGGAATACATAGAATGCACCGTAAGGTTCAAAGCACTCCAGCCCCATCTCACGGAACGCATTCATCAAAAAGCGTCTTCTCTGATTATAGGCCGTACGCATCTCCTCGATGTCGGAATCTCCGTTTTTCAAAGCTTCCACTGCCGCATACTGGCTGGTGGTGGGAGCACACATGATGGCAAACTGATGGATCTTCGTCATCTGCTGAATAATGGCTGCGGGCCCACAACAATATCCCAGCCTCCAGCCGGTCATGGCATACGCCTTGGAGAAACCGTTGATATAAACGGTTCTCTCCTTCATGCCGGGCAGACTGATGATGGAAACATGCTTCTCTTTATAGGTAAGCTCTGAATAGATCTCGTCGGACATGACAAAAATGTCATGCTCCTCAATGATCTTTGCAATAGCCTCGAGATCAGACTTTTCCATAATGGCTCCCGTGGGATTGTTGGGAAACGGAAGGATCAGTACCTTCGTCTTGTCCGTGATGGCTGCCTCCAGCTCCTCTGCTGTCAGGCGGAATTCATTCTCTGCCTTCAGGTCAATGATCACCGGAGTCGCTCCTGCCAGGATCGCACAGGGTTCATAGGATACGTAGCTGGGCTGGGGGATCAGGACTTCATCTCCCGGATTGCACATGGCACGCAGTCCGATATCGATTGCCTCAGAGCCACCGACTGTCACCAGCACTTCATGCTGCCAGTCATAGGATACGCCCTGTTTTCTCCGGATTGTGTTGCAGATCTCCTGCCGCAGATCCTTCAGACCAGCATTGGAGGTATAAAAGGTTCTTCCTTTTTCCAGGGAATAGATACCCTCGTCCCGGATGTGCCAGGGAGTATCAAAATCCGGTTCTCCCACACCCAGAGAGATAGCATCCTGCATCTCGCTTACAATGTCAAAAAATTTGCGGATACCCGATGGCTTGATATCCACTACTTTATCTGCTAATGGATTTCTCATGGAGTGATCATCTCTCTTTCATCTTCTTTTTTCGTAGCAAATGCGGTCCCGTGATCCTTGTATTTCTTCAGGATAAAATGCGTTGCTGTACTCAGCACGGAATCCAGTGTGGACAGCTTGTCAGATACAAAATTAGATACCTCCCGCAGGGTCTTACCCTCCAGAATGACCATCAGATCATACGCTCCGGACATCAGATACACACTGCGCACTTCAGGATATTTGTAGATACGCTCTGCAATACTGTCAAAGCCCTGGCCTCTCTGGGGAGTTACACGTACCTCGATCAGAGCGCTTACCTTTTCAATATCTGTTTTCTCCCAGTTGATCAGAGTATGATAACCGCAGATGATCCCCTCTGCCTCCAGTGCTGCCAGTTCATTTACCACATCGATCTCTTCCACTCCCAGGATCACTGCCAGTTCCTTCAGATCGATCCTGCTGTTCTTCTCTATGATCGCTAATAATTCTTCTCTCATGCCTCTATCTCCTTTATAACTTTTATATTGCATTTCCCCTTACATAAGGGATGGATTCAGAATTTTACACGCTTTTATAAATCTCATCTCTCTGAGGACGATCCATATAACGGACTTCGTCCTCATTCAGGATCAGCCGGTCGTTACTGTCTGTAAATCTCCCTACGATCACCGCCGGAATTCCCTCTGCCGCCAGTGCTTCCACCACTGCGGTTCCCTCCGGACTAGCAATGATCAGGCTGCCGCCGGATCTGAGTTCATAAGGATTTACATTACAGAATTCACATACCTCCACTGTCTCCTGTCTGAGAGGAAGCTTCTTCATATCTATTGTCAGTCCAACACCTGCACCCTCTGCCATCTCCCACAGCGCTGCAAATACACCGCCCTCGGAGACATCATGCATGGTACAACCGCCGGACTTCACGGCGGTAGCGGCCTCCGGTAAAATAGAATAATACCGATCAAACGCCGCTGCTTCTTCCACCAGATACGCCGGGTATCTCTCAAGAAGCTTTTCACGGTTCCGGGTCGCCAGATCCGCGGTACCCTCCAAACCGATCCACTTGGTAATAATGATATCCTGCCCCGCCAGATTTTTCCCTGCGGATACCTGCGTCACTGCAGCTTCGCTCAGGATACCGTATCCCGTTACCGTAGCAATCGGCTGTCTTACCGCAGAGCTTACTCTGGTCTGCCCGCCGATGATCTGGATATTCAGATCTGTGGCTGCTCTCTCTGCCTCTTCCATCAGAGCCTTCAGTTCCGGCTCTTCCACCGTCTCCGGCAGGAAGATCACCAGCTCTGCCGCCACAGGCTCTGCGCCCGCCGCTGCCAGATTGTTTACACACTTTTGGAAAATACGACGCATCGGCATCACGGACAAATCCTCTCTCTCCGCCTCTGCCAGGTCGTTCTCACACTGAAGTTCTACGACACCTTCCTGAACGCAGGTTACCAGCTGTCCCTCGGAAAAAGGCGCAAAAACAGCGCAGTCTGCCCCCAGACCTGCGCTATTTGCTATTTCTGTCCTTTTATTTTTCAATTGTCTGAGAACGGAACGTTTCAGGACGTTCACGGGTACCTTGCCGCTGTTCATTGTCTCACCTTTAGTCGTCTACGATTTCTGTCTGCCCAGCAGCCGCTGCTGCTCTTGCATTTAACGCTGCTGCCACGTTTTTCACATGATCAATGTTCGCTGTACTGATAGCTGCCATGATCTCTTCATACGCCTGGGGATCCGAGGTAGCGGTTCCCACAGTGGCACTGCGGGGCACCATTTTATAAGTACTGCTGTTGACCTGTTCTCTGCTGACCTCTACACCGTTTTCCATCGTGATCTTCCACAGTCTTGCCTTATAGCCGATATGCGCACTCTCTGTTACGATATAACCGATGGGTTGACCGGCATCGGCATAGATCTGATCCGCAGGGGGTGTGATCGTCTCCAGCACTTCACTTTCATAACGTACGGAATGTCCGGCAGCTCTGGTCTCCTTGCCATAGATGTTGAACGTGATCTGCTTGTCATGCGTATAGCCTTCTATATAGATGGGTGCATCTGTATTGTTTACAAACTTAAAATCTTTGCCGGAGCTCTCAGCGATCGCTGCATCTGCGGAAGGATCCACATAGCCTACGATCATGGAATGATTATAACGTTCCGTTACTTCCAGTTCCGCACGTAATACTGCATTGTACAGAGTAGTGGATACCTGGCAGATACCGCCGCCCAGACTGTCTACCACTTTTCCGCTGACATAAGAGCCAGCCATGTAATAGCCGTTCGCCACGGAAAAAGGAGATACCGTCTTATAAGTAGAGAATTCTTCTCCCGGATACAGGGTTGTTCCGTTGATCAGACTACAGCCGTTCGCCACATTTGCACTTCTGGAGGATCCGGATGTCTTATAAGATGTGGTAAAGCTTCCCAGTACATCCGTTACCTGTGCCAGTTCCTCAGCACTTCCCCTCGGCTCATCCACTACGATCTCCAAAGGAATGCTGCAAGCCTCATGATTCCATTCTTCTGTCAGATAGTCATATACCGCATCGATAGATTTCTCTACATCCAGCACATATCCGGTCTGACCTTCCACCACAGTAAATTTACCTCCGTCCCGCTTCAAAGAGACATTGATGGCTTCCTGATCATACTTGGTGCATCTGGTCAGTAGATCGTTGATCGCCTGCAAGTCAAAATCCAGTTCAATGGGATATACGTAATTTTCATGTTGCAGATCCATCAGGGTCTTGTAACGCTCAATGACATTTCCATGTGTCCCCAGTTCCAATGCTTCCTGCACCAGCTCTGGATTCTTCCATGTCACACCCAGATCTCCGGCTGTGGTGGTCACATCATGATCATTTGCCGCAAGCAGTGTGATCTCCACATCCTTCAGACTTTCGATATGTTCTTCGATAACCGCTGTTGCTTCCTGTGCCGTCATTCCGGACAGTTCCACATCCCCGGCATAAATTCCTGTCTTAATTGTATCATCTGTCTTGGCCTGCGCTGTCATTCCGAACAGCATCGTCAATGTCAATAACAGAATGCCGTAAAATCCCTTACGATATTTTTTCATAATACTCCTCTGCCCTTCCTTCGGGCACGTCTACTGTTCCATCCGCAGTTGAATTAGTAAAAAATAGATGTTATAGTAGGTACGATCATAGCAATCACAAGCAGCACGATGATAGCTGCGGAGATTCGCTGTTTTACTTTTTTATTATTCATATTTAACATGGTAAAAACCTCCATAAATGCTTCAAAAATCACTTTTACTCTGAAAGGATATTATATATGAGTTTAAAGATTTTGGCAAGTTTAATCATACTGATTGCCGTAGTGGCACATACTACCAAACGCCAACAGCGTATCGCGGAAAACAGGGAAAAAGAGTTCTGGGCCAGAGAGCGGAAAGCCAACTCCGTCCGCAAAAAGCCTCTGGATGATCTGGACTATGTAAAAATCCCCCTGGATAAGCTTCCCATGGATGCTCTTCCGGACAACGAAAGAGCCGAAGAATACCGTAGTCTCCTTACTTCTCTGTCCACACAGCCGATCGTAAATCTCACAGGCTTCACCAACACAGATCTGAAACTGGAATACGGCACTGCGAACATTACACCGCTGTCCCAATACGATCAGAATTACACTGTATTAGTACGTACTCTGCAGCAATGGGCCGATCTGCTTCTGGATTCCGGTCTGACAGATGATGCGGAAACGGTTCTCGCGTATGCCGTCTCCATCGGCACCGACGTCAGCCATACTTACTATGCGCTGGCTAAAATCTATGACGACCGGAAGGAATATGACAAAATTGCCGATCTGATCCACCGTGCGGAAGGACTGCGTTCCGCTTTGCGTAATTCTATCGTCCGTACTTTGCAAGAATCTTATCCGCAAGCCTGCTCGCCTCACTGCGGGTAAGCTTTTCCACATCGACCTCCAAAGTTATCTTATGCTGCTCTGCCAGACGATATAACCGCTCTTTTTGCGGTTTCGTCGCAGGCGTATCTCTTTTTACCTGAAAATGTAATGGCTGCGGCTCAAACAGATTATTGTTTGCTTTCTTTTCGATGGATTCTGTCGATGCCTGTCCACCGGTTTCCTCCCTGTAAAACTGCTCTACCAGCTTTCGGAACAACCGGTCCGTTGCTTTCGCATCCTCCAGAGCCCGGTGTGCATGATGCGGGATCTCATAATACTGACACAGATATTCCAGATTACGATGAGGCAGTTCCTGCAGATATTTCCGGGCAATCTGCAAAGTGTCCACCGCCGATCTCTCAAAAGTAATCTTCCGGTCCACTGCTGCTTTTTTCAAAAAAGAATAATCAAACAAAATGCTGTGTCCCAGCAACGGTAATTCTCCCATAAATTCCAATAATTTTGGGAAAACCTCATCCAGCTGAGGTGCATCCGTAAGATCTTCATCCCGGATTCCCGTAAGTTCTGTGATCCGTTCTTCCAATTTCCGCCCCGGATCCACAAACGTAGAAAATTCTTCCACAATCTGTCCCTGCTCCACACGGATCGCACCGATCTCTATGATCCGATCTCTCTTTGGATTCAGGCCCGTGGTCTCCAAATCTATACTGACATAAGTGTCATACATACTATTCTCTTATCCTTCCGCAGTACTTCTGATATATTCTGACTGCATACCTCAATTTTTATGAACCGTTCTTCTCCTGTACTTATAATATTGGATTCGCGATCACTTGTACCTTAGCTTCATAATTGAGCGGATTCCGTTCCTGATAGTCAAACAGAACATAATGAGGTTGCGGATATCGGAACGGTTCCAAGTGTGTCATTCGGCTTAACTGTTTCCAGTCATACTGATCATAGGCAGGAAGATAATGTCTCTCCTGCTCTTCCGTCTGGTAAAAACGGCGGATATTCTGTTTTTCCTCTTCCGTGATCTCTGCCGCAAACGCAGGCCTGCTCTTCAGATTCTCCCGAAGGTACATATCATAAGTCAGAAGTTCTCTGTAAATCTCTCGATTGGCCGGATCTTTCATCGCTGCGAACTCCAATAAGATCTGATACCGGTAGGCTCTGGCGGGGCTGTTGGTAAAATATCCCTGTTCCTGATAATAATCCGCCAGTGCCTCATACATGGCAAAGGGACCGGGGAATGCTTTTTCCAATACAGGCAGGGTATGAGTGAACTGGCCGCTGTTATAATACAGCTCTACCATCTCTTCGATCCGTTTCAGTCTCCGGATCTCTCCATAGCTGATCCAATTCGTATACAATACTTCATAGGGAGGCTGTTCCAGATAACGAATGCCATATTCCTTTGCATGCTCATGCATATCGGATCCCTTTAATACTTTCAGGAAGCCTAACTGTAACTGCTCCGGCTGCATTGCATACACCCTGTCAAAGGATCTGTCGAAGCTCTCATAATCTTCATAAGGAAGACCCGCGATCAGATCCAAATGCTGATGAATATTTTGTCCTCTATGAATGGCCGCTACAATTTTCTCCAGCTTGTCCACATCCATGACACGGTGAATGGCTCGTATCGTCTCCGGATTCGTAGACTGTACCCCGATCTCCAGCTGTGCCAGTCCCGGACGGAAGCGGTTCAGCAGGGCAATCTCCTCTTCCCGCAAAATATCGGCGGAAATCTCGAAATGGAAGTTGGTGACGCCATTGTCATGTTCATAAATATACCGCCAGATCTCCATGGCATGCTTGTGGTCACAGTTGAACGTCCGGTCAATGAACTTCACCTGTTTTACGTTTTGATCCAGGAAAAACTGCAGTTCTCTTTTTACGACATCTATGTCACGTAGTCTCACTTTCTTATCTATGGAGGACAGGCAATAGCTGCACCGGTAAGGGCATCCTCTGCTGGTCTCATAATAGATGATACGATTCGTAAAAGGCTCCATATCCTCATAGAGAAAAGGAAGTGTGGTCAAATCCGTCAGTTCTCTAGGTGCCGTATAACCGGAGGCAAGACACAGTCCGGAGATCTGTCCAAAGCGCTCTGCCACAGACTTTCCTGCAACCGTTCCCGTTCGATCTGCTGCCTGCTGTTCTATGCTGTCGGGTTCGGGTTGCTGTTCGGACTGTCCGGTGCTTTCTGCTTCCCGCACATAGTGGTCCAGTACCTCTCGGAAGGTGACTTCTCCTTCTCCCACCATAATTCCGGTAACCTGAGGGAACTCTCTTAAAAGTCCCGGTCCATCATAAGTCACCTCCGGTCCTCCCAGCCAGATCTCCGTATCCGGCAGGATTTTCGGCAGTTCCGTCAGAATTTCCCGGATCAGCTTCCAGTTCCAGATATAACAGGAAAATCCTATTACCTTTGGCTGACGCTTCCAGATTCCCTCCAGAATACTTTCCAGAGATTCATTGATGGTGAATTCCGCCAGTTCCACATAAGGCTGTAACTTTTCTCCCACACCGGCCCGCAGGCTGTAAATAGCAGGATTGGAATGTATGAATTTTGCATTAATAGCTGTTAATAAGAATTTCATGGGATTATTATACTAAGAAAAAAGAATTGTGTCACCACAATTCCTTTTCCTCGCAACAAACATTTTACAACAAACGTTCAGACCGCGCCATTCGCAAAGTCGCGTCATCACGCTCTCCGTCACTTCGTGACTATCTTTGCTCATGAATCGGCGCTTAACTCATAGAATGGCAGAGCCGTCGCTTTGTGTGCAAGCACCCAATCGCCGGTTCTGTCATTCTATGGCTGAACTATTATTACAAGCTTTTAACAAAACGATCGAACGCCTTCTGGCCTTCTTCAGTTCTCTTATAGACACCGGCATCTTCCAATACCTGCATGAATACCAGACCGATCTCCTTCTCTACGATACCGTCGATGTTCTCAGCAGTGATGGCATCGTATTTCGGACGGAACTCGTCTACCCAGTCTGCATGCTTTGCCAGTTCCTCATCAGCTCTTAAGTCTTTACCGGCGAGGATTGCTTCCTTCAGATGCGCCATCTCGTCCTTCAGGCGGGCAGGCAGTACTGCCAGACCCATAACCTCGATCAGACCGATATTCTCTTTTTTGATATGATGCAGCTTTGCATGGGGATGATAAACTCCCAGAGGATGCTCCTCTGTGGTGATATTGTTACGCAGCACCAGATCCAGTTCGAACTTGTCTCCTCTCTTTCTTGCAATGGGAGTGATGGTATTATGAGGCTCGTTATCGGTGTAGGCATAGATAAATGCCTCTTCATCCGTATATTCTCTCCACTTGTTCAAGATCACATCTGCCAGTGCAATGATACGGTCAGTATCCGTACCGCTGAGACGGATCACGGACATGGGCCATGCCACGATACCGGCATCCACATCCTCGAAACCGGCTATGGAGAACGTTCTCTCTACCGGAGCTTTCGCCATGGCAAACTCATAATGACCGCCCTGGAAATGATCGTGGCTTAAGATGGAGCCGCCTACGATGGGCAGATCCGCATTGGAACCTACAAAATAATGAGGGAACTGCTTTACGAAATCAAACAGCTTACAGAAGGTCGCATGCTCAATCTTCATAGGCACATGCTGAGAGTTAAATACGATGCAGTGCTCATTATAATATACATACGGAGAATACTGGAATCCCCACTGGCTGCCGTTAATGGTCACCGGAATGATACGGTGGTTCTGACGGGCAGGATGGTTCACACGGCCTGCATAACCCTCATTTTCACGGCACAACAGGCATTTCGGATAACCGGACTGCTTTGCCAGCTTTGCTGCGGCAATAGCTTTGGGATCCTTCTCGGGCTTGGACAGGTTGATGGTAATATCCAGATCGCCATATTTGGTGGGAGCCACCCATTTCATATCCTTGCAGATACGATAGCGGCGGATATAGTCGGAATCTCTGCTTAATTTATAATAATAGTCGGTAGCTGCCTCAGGAGATACCTGCTCGTACAGCTCATGGAAATGACGGATCACTTCACTGGGTCTGGGCATCAACAGTCCCATGATCTTCGTATCGAACAAATCGCGGTATACCACACTGTTCTCCTTGAGAATGCCTTTTTCATAAGCGTAATCCAGCATGCCCTTCAGAACCTCTTCCAGTTCATCCTCGCGCATGGTCACATTGTCACGGTCTTCCAGCTCATCCAGTTCAAAAAGCTCCAACAGACGGTTGGTGGTATAGATCACATCTTCCTCCGGAACCAGTCCTGTCTGTACTCCGTAGGATACTAATTTACGAATTAATACCTGAATATCCATTTTTTCTCCATTCTGCCGCCGGACCATTCGGACAGCTTCCGCGGCACTCACTTTCTGTTTGCGTAGGAACCTTACTTTTCTTACAGGGTCTGAGGACCGTCACCGATCTCTACTACATAGAAATCAGCCGCATAGCCGATCTTTTCCTTGTATGCCTTGCCTACCTGCTCGATAAAGGTATCAATAGCTTCATCCTTCACAATGCTTACGGTACATCCGCCAAAGCCGGCACCGGTCATACGGGATCCAATGACACCGTCTACCTTCCATGCTTCCTCTACCAGAGTATCCAGCTCGATACCGGTTACTTCATAATCATCCCGCAGGGATACGTGGGACGCATTCATCAGCTCACCAAACAGCTTCACATCATTGTTCTTCAGCGCTTCTACCGCACGGATCGTTCTCTGATTCTCGTATACTGCATGCTTTGCACGCTTTCTGCGGACATCACTCTTGATAATAGCCTTGAACTTCTCAAAGGTCTCCTCATCCAGATCACCCAGCGTCTTGATCTTCACTACCTGCTGCAGCTCTGCCAGTGCAGTCTCACACTCACTGCGGCGCTCATTGTACTTGGAATCTCCCAAGCCTCTCTTTTTGTTACTGCACGCGATCACGATCTTCGCATTCTCCAGATGGATCGGTGCATACTCATATTCCAATGTTGCTGTATCCAGGAAAATAGCGTTCTCTTTTTTACCCATGGCAATGGCAAACTGATCCATGATACCGCAGTTTACTTTGTTGTATTTGTTCTCGGAGAACTGTCCGATCAGCGCAAGATCCTGGTTGGTCACGTCAAAGCCGAAGAAATCCCTCAGGATGTAGCCGGTCAGCACTTCTACGGAAGCGGAAGAAGAAAGTCCGGAACCGTTGGGGATATTACCGTTCAACAGCAGATCCATACCGGAAGTCACTTTCATGCCCTTCTCGCCGAAAGCCCAGATCACTCCCTTGGGATAATTGGTCCAATTCGCTTCCTTGCTGGGTACCAGGTCGTCCAGAGAAGACTCGATCACACCCAGATGTTCGAAATTCATGGAATAGAAACGCAGTTTATTGTCGTTTCTTTTTCTTGCCACACCGTAAGTACCAATGGTCAGTGCACAGGGGAATACATGTCCGCCGTTATAGTCGGTATGTTCACCGATCAGATTCACACGTCCCGGTGCAAAATAAGCCTTGGCACCCTCTGCATCTCCAAATACTTCTGCGAAAGTCTTCAGAATCGTCTCTTTCATTTCCATTTTCTGCTCCTATCTGCTTACTGTGTAAGCCCCATCCATTTATATGTTCTTACTCTTGTCGCTCCGGCCGATGCCGCGATACGAATTCTCTTGCTCTATGTTTTCATCATAATCGAAAAAAACAAATATTTCTACCTATTTTTGTTCTTAAGACCTGTCATTATGTTAAAAGCTACAAGCCATGCAAAGACAAAAATAAAAACACATCCCGGGAGCTTGCTCACAGGGATGTGTTTTTATTTTTGGATTTATACGGCGACAGCCGTACATGAAGTAGACGCAGCGCGTCTACGAATGTGCATGGCGCAGTTCCCGGGAGCTTGCTCACAAGGATGTATCTTTGTTTCTGCTTTTATACGGCGACAGCCGTACATGAAGCAGGTGCTTTAGCGCCTGCGAATGCGCATGGCGCAGTTCCCGGGCGTACTTTATTCCGCACTCTGTTTCCGATACTGTACCGGAGTCATATCATAAGCCTTTTTGAACAGGCGATTGAAATGCTCCACATTCTCGTAACCAACGTTAGCTGCTATGGTCTCTACTGTCTGGTTGGTTTCCTTCAAGAGCATTCTTGCTTTCTTCATACGTTCTTCCCTTACAACCTCCTGGAAGGTCATGCCGGCCTTTTCCTTAATGTATTTGGACAAATACGGTTTGGAGAGATGGAAGGTATCTACCAGCATATCCAGTGTTACATCCACGTAGTTCTTCTGGATGAAACTGATGATCTCCACGATCCGCTCCTCTCTGCCGGAAGTGATATGCTGCTCTGCTGCCAGCTTGTTCACAGCGGATACCAATGCTGCGATGGAACTCTTGATAATATCTTCATCCACGCCGACACCCCAGTAGAACTTACCGTCATGGACGATGCCTACATAGGTAGCTGCCTTAGAGTTGGAACCTCTGGAAATCGCATGCTCTTCGTAAACAGACAGTTCATAGGTAATACCGAAGTATGTCTTAATAGCATTGCTGACTGCGTCGAGACGTCCATTACCCATGGTGGTAATGGTTCTGGACGCGCCGCCCTGCTCGATGGTCACTTCTGCCTGAATACCGTTCTCCTGCTTGAAGTGACACTCCGGAACATTGAAGATACTGCGGGGATAAATATAATTTTCCTCGAAGATCGCGTATATCTCCTTGGGAAGTAATTCCTGATGGCGCCTGTCGGAGATACCCTTTACCAGGTAGCCGACTTCTTCCTTCATGGCTGCAGGCAGTGAGAAACCAAACTGCTGCTTCAATACGAATGCTACGCCGCCCTTACCGGATACACTGTTGATACGGATAACATCGGATTCGTACTCTCTTCCCACATCTGCAGGATCGATAGGCAGGTAAGGAATATCCCAGCGCTTGCCGGTCCTGCCTTCCTTCTGCCATGCCATTCCTTTACTGATGGCATCCTGATGGGATCCTGAGAATGCGGTAAATACCAGATCTCCCGCATAAGGAACTCTCTCATGTACCTTCATACCGGTGAAATTCTCATAAGCATCGCGGATCTCCATAATATGAGAGAAATCCAGTCCGCTATATACACCATGGCACATCATATTCAGTGCAACGGTTACCAGATCCACATTACCGGTACGCTCACCATTGCCGAACAAAGTACCTTCCACACGATCTGCTCCGGCCAGTACGCCGAACTCCGCATCGCTGATACCGCAGCCTCTGTCGTTATGGGGATGTACGCTAAGTACTACATTATCACGATATTTCAAATGCTTGTGCATATATTCTACCTGACACGCAAATACGTGAGGCATTGCTACCTGTACGGTGGTGGGCAGATTGATGATAGCCTTGCGGTCAGCGGTGGGTTTCCATACCTCCAGTACCGCATTGCAGACTTCCAGCGCATAATCCACCTCTGTCTGGGAAAAACTCTCCGGACTGTACTCAAAGGTGAAGTTACCTTCGGTCTCATCTGCCAGATTCTTTAACATCCGGGCACCGTCTACTGCCAGCTTCTTGATGGCTTCCTTATCCTTTTTAAATACCTGTTCTCTCTGTTCTACGGAAGTAGAATTATACAGATGGATCACTGCGTGGGGCGCACCCTTGACTGCTTCGAAGGTCTTGCGGATGATATGCTCTCTCGCCTGCGTCAGTACCTGAATGGTCACATCCTCCGGGATCATGTTGCGCTCGATCAGTGCACGGATAAAGTTGTACTCAGTGTCGGAGGAAGCGGGGAAACCTACCTCGATCTCCTTGAATCCGATCTTTACCAGTAATTTGAAGAATTCCAGCTTATCCTCCAGGCTCATGGGATCGATCAATGCCTGGTTGCCGTCTCTTAAGTCAACGCTGCACCAGATAGGTGCCTTGGTAATGCTGTCCTTTTTCACCCAGTCATAGGTCACCTCGGGGGGCATAAAATAAGTTTTCTGATATTTTGCTGCAATGTCTGCGCTGTTCATGGAAATCCTCCTGCCGTATGATTACTTTTTATTTTCAAAACCTGCTGTTTTTACTATTTTCACTTATCTGATTGCATTATCTTAACACTCATAATTTCTGTAAGCAAGATATATTCTTATCTTGTTAATTGATGTATTTTAATGTGACATTTTTGTCATATACCTATGAATTCAAGAAAAAGGCTATTTTATTCGGTGATTATTCCGTTTTATTATTTGATTAAAATTTTTAATTGCATATATCATTTTTTGTTATATTTTAAACCATACATTCAATTTTATAATGTAACATTATTGATTAATTTTATTACTGTGTTTAAGATGTTTTTCATAGAAAAACAGATGTCCGTGTGAGACATCTGTTTACAATCTATTCCCTATTTATATCCTAAACGATTTCTTCGTACTGCATACTCTCGAAATCGTAACGCCCATTCGCATTCCGGACTATCAAATAATTTCCACTCTCTCAAAATACCGGATCAGGATATCCGCACAATTTTCGATTCCCAGTTTGGTGGTATCGAGGATCATATGATAATTGTTCACATCACCCCACACTTTACCGGTATTTTCATAATAATAGTCGGCGCGCTCCGCATCATTTTTCTCAAGCATTTCTTTTGCCTCATCGTGGGGAAGACTTTCCTTCTTCATGATACGTTCAATACGATCTTCCTTATCCGCGCACACATACACGTTAAATACATTCGGCTGATCCTTCAGGATCTCGGATGCACAACGTCCCAGAATAATACAGGGATGTTCCGCCAATTCCTTAATAACCTCCGCTTCCGTAGCATAACTGTCACCATCCAGTTCATGCTCTATGTACGCCTTATCATATACCGGCACCCCCAGCTTCTCAGACAGCTCCTGTGCGATCAGACTGGCTCCTGTTCCGAATCTTCGGCTGATAGTAATTACAAGGTTCATCGTAAGCACCTCCTTTGTAAGGTACTCTCATTTTATGATAAAGACTCTGAATTTGCAAGAGGGATGTCTTACGGAATCTGTCGTAACCACCTGCAAAGATCAACAACTTGCACCCCTTGATAATCATAGGTTTCATGATGTGTCCTGGCAATGATCATCTTGGGATATGCATCTCTTATTGCAAGCAACGGCGAATATTCTCTTTCCTTTAAATCATATCGTTTTGCCTCATAGAACAGAAAAGCATTCTCCAGATAGTCAATATACTTCGATACCGTCTTTCTTGTTATTTCGCTTTCGTCATTCTTTAAGGTTTCACTGATGTTATTAGGGGAAAGTAAGTTGCCGATGTTATCCATCATAAATTCGGATATAATCATACTGCCGCTCTTCCATCTTATATACATAGGCTCCGGGCATACCGCCCGTTCGGACATACTGATCAAAAGCATCGTCATATCCTATTCCCACTTTTTGAATTATTTTCAATTTTCGGTAATACAATTTCTGGGCATATTCTAACACAGAATGTGCGTTCTGTCGTTATTCTATTTTTCTCTTTTTTAAATAACCAAGAGAATATTTTTATTTGATAGAAATTTCCTATCAAATAAAAATACAGCCCGCTCCTTCAAGGGAGACAAGGCTGTATTTTTTTACAACTCAATGGGTAATACTCCTGTGGGGTTCCATTTCTTCTGGAACAGTTCCACGAGAAGTTCCAGGGTTTCCATGGAGTAGTCCCATGCCTCAATGCCGGTACCCCCTGCAGGGAGTCCCTTCAAATCGTAGGGGTTTCGCATTGCCACTACGGTCATGGGCAGGGCGCGAGCTGTCAGGGCGTTCAACAGTTTCTGCTGTCCCGGTTTTAAGTGCATGTTATAGGTACACAGCACAATGCTGTCGCAGTTCTGGGGAATCTGTCGGAGTGCTGCCTGGATTTCCTCCTCCGTGGGGTCGATGCCGGTGACAATTCCCGTGCCGCCCATATGCGCTGGCATAAACTTGGCAAAGGAACGATCCTCCTCCGGGTTGCTTGCCTGGGTCACACAGAAATTGTCGCACCCGATAAAGACAGGATGGCTGCCAATCACCGGATCTTTTCCGCAGACGTGGGCAATGGTTCTTCTGCGGATTTCCCGCTCGATTTTCTTATCCTCACGGTCATCATAAAGCTGGCATCCGCCGCCAATCTCATATTTTTCCTTGTAAGCAAGAATTTTTGCGGTGGACTGCTCCATTTCTTCTATAGAAAGAGTACCGTCCTCCAATGCCTGGTAAACCGCCTGTACGCTCTGCTCCACTACCTCTGCGGAATGGCTGATGCAGACCAGGTCTACCCCTGCGCCCAAGGCACCCTGTACACCCTGTACGGAACCGTAGTAGGTTTTGATGGCATTCATCTCCATGCAGTCACTGACTACCAATCCTTCAAAGCCCAGTTTTTTCTTCAAAATGTCCGTAATGATGGTGCGGGACATGGTGCAGGGCACCTTCTTTTCCTCAATGGAGGGGAAAAGAATATGACTGGACATCATGGCAGGAATCTGGTGGTCGATGGCGGAACGGAAGGGAACCAGTTCAAATTCCATCAGTTCCTCCAGAGTTTTGTCCACCACAGGAAGTCCCAGATGGGAGTCCACCGCGGTATCGCCGTGACCGGGGAAGTGTTTGCCGCAAGAAATCAGGTTTTCCTCCCGGTAGCCCTCAATCACTGCCTGGGTTGACTCCGCAACCTTCTGGGGGGTATCGCCGAAACTTCTCACTCCGATCACCGGGTTCTGGGGGTTGTTATTCACGTCTAACACCGGAGCCAGGTTAAAGTTCACGCCACAGCTTTTCAACTGTCTCGCCGTGATTCTGGCGCAGGTTTTGATGTCCTCCAGTTTTCCAGTGGCAGAGAGTGCCATGCCCTCCGGGGTGTTGCAGAACTCCTCGGAAAGTCTGGTAACCACGCCGCCCTCCTGATCAATGGTAATAAAGGCGGGATGCCCGGTTTCCTGTTTCACAAGCTGCTGGATTTCCTCGCACAAAGCGGTGAGCTGCTCCTTGCTTTTCACGTTCTGGCGAAACAAAATTACATTGCCAATTTTATATTCTTTTATCAGCCGGACAAATTCCTCACTGAGCTTTAACCCTGCAAAGCCCGCAACGAAATGCTGTCCCACCATCTGTTTTGTCTGTTCCATTTCCATGTTACTAACCATGCCTTTCCCACTGTACCTGTTTTATTCATATAAATGGTATTTCTGTTTCTTCTGGGCAAACTGGGCGCTGTCTGCCTCGTAGGATGCCAGAAGTTTGTCTTTGTCCCAGTCTCCCAGTAACTCTCCACCGCCGGACAGCAGTGCCAGCATAGGTTTTCTGCCCTCTGCAATGGGAGGAAGAATCTGGAATTTATCGCCGTAAAGTTTCCGCACGGTGTCCAACAATGTGATGCCCAGGGTCACGGGGCGGAATACCTTGCTGTCGGTCACATGGAACACAACGCCTGCACAGTTTACTCCCGCGAATTTAGAAGTGGAAGGAATAAACCACACCGGAGTGGTGATGACACCGGGCAGTTTCTCCTGGTTTAACGCCTCGGACAACTGTTCCGCATCGATATAGTCGGCACCCACTACCCGGAAAGGCGCCGCCGTGCCACGTCCCTCGGACATATTCGTTCCTTCTAACAGGCAGATACCGGGATAACAGAGCACGGATTCAAAGTTCATCAGTGCGGGACTGGGAGCCACCCAGATTTTTTCCCATTCGGGATAAAACATGGAGCGTTTCCATCCAGTACACTTCACAACCCGCAAATCACAGCCAATGTTTTCTTCTTCATTTATCATCATCGCCGCCTCACCCGCGGTGAGTCCGTAACGATAGGGGAATTTGCAGCAGCCCACAAAGCTGTGGAAATCATCCTGTAACAGATTTCCTTCTACAATCTCGCCGCCCAAGGGGTTTGGTCTGTCCAGTACCATCAGGGGTTTTCCTGCCGCCGCGCAGTCCAGCATGGCATTCCGCAGGGTGGAAAGATAGGTGAAAAACCGCACGCCCACATCCTGAATGTCATAAATCAGCAGGTCAAACTGCTCCAGCATTTCCTGGGTAAAGTGTCTGCCGTTGGAGCCGTAGAGACTGTAAACGGGAATTCCGGTCTCCGGGTCCTCGTAGCGCTCCACCAGTTCGCCGGCTCCCATATTGCCCCGGACGCCATGCTCCGGTCCAAACAGAGCCGTGAGATGACACATTTCCTGCAAAATCTTAATGTCCGACTGCAACTGGCTGTTTCTGCCTGTGATATTGGTGAGGAGTGCCACCCGTGCATCCCTCAGTTCTTTTTCCTGTTCCTTGATATGGTCAATTCCGTATAATACCATGTTCGTCACCGCGCCTTTCTCTCGCACCTGTGTCCTGTAAATCCGCCATTTTTACTGTGTGATTTTTCCCATAATCACCGGAACCGCCGCCCCGGTCACAGAGGGAACGTTGTTGCAGTTTCCGGAAATTGCCTCGCTTGCAAGCACGGCAAATGCCACCGCCTCCTTGGAATCGCTGCAAAAACCGATATCCTCGTTGGTGAGAATCTGACAATATGGCAGACACTCTGCCAAATCTGCCAAAATCACCGGGTTATGGCTGCCGCCGCCGCCCACGATAAGCTGATCGGGGCTTTCCTTTGTAAAATGCTGTAACCCATAAGCAATGCTTTCCGCGGTAAACCGGGTAATGGTTCGGAGACAATCCACATCCTCGACGTGGTGTTCTGCAGCAAACTCACAGATTTTTTCCAGATAGGCTTTTCCGTAATACTCTCTGCCACTATTTTTCGGGGGAGGGAGCTGGAGGTAGGGATCCTTCATGAGGAAATCCAGTAGGCCCTGGTGGATTTTCCCCTGGGCTGCCAGTTTTCCGCCCTCATCGTAGGCTTTTTCCTCTTTCGTCATCCGGGAAACATAGGCATCAATGAGCATATTTCCGGGGCCGGTATCGAAAGCGGTCACCTCGTCTAAGGTGCAGTTTTTCGGAAGAAGGGTCACGTTGCCGATTCCGCCGATGTTCTGCAGGGCAATGGTCTGGTTTTCCTTCCGGTAAAGAAGGTACTCCACATAGGGAACGAGGGGGGCGCCCAAGCCGCCTGCCGCCATATCCCGGACGCGGAAATCCCCCACCACGGGGCATCCCAGCGCCTGGGCGATGTAGGAATCCTCCCCAATCTGGAGGGTTCCCCGCACCATGTCGTGGAGATATTGCGCCTGCTCCGGCATGTGCCACACGGTCTGTCCGTGGTTGCCTACCAAATCCACTTCTTCTTTGGGAATTCCCGCTTTTTCACACAGTTTCTCACAAGCATAAGCATACTGTTTTCCCAGATAATTGGCAAGCTCACAGAGTTCTTTCGCACCGCCGTAAGCTCCGTTTGCCACCAGAATAATCCGTTCCTGGACTTCTTTGGAAAAGGGGAGGAACAGAAAATCCTGTTCCTCCACCTTAATATCAAGTCCACTTCCTGTAATTTTTGTCAATACTGCGTCAATTCCATCCGCAGAGGTTCCAGACATCAAACCGATAACGGTTCTGGTCTGTTTGTTACGCACTTCAAAAATATCTTTTCTCATAGGACTCGTCAGCCTTTTCTGTTATGCTCTGGCAGTTGCGATTGCCGCAGACACATGTCCGCCAGCCTGCTGTAATGCCGCGATTGCTGCCTGCTCATCCACATGATTTTCAATCATCACGATGGCAGTCTTGGGTCTGTAATCACACTGGTCTAACACTTCCTTTGCCTCATCCCTGGAAACGCCTGTGGCGTTCTGGACGATGGACACGCAGCGGTCAATGAGTTTTAAGTTGGAAGGTTTCACATCCACCATCAGGTTGCCGTAAACCTTGCCCAGCTTAATCATGGAGCCAGTGGAAAGCATGTTGAGAACCATTTTTTCTGCGGTTCCACTCTTCATCCGGGTGGAGCCGGTGATAACTTCGGACCCGGGCATGGGTGCGATGCCGATATCTGCCAACTGGTCGATTTCCGAGCCTTTGCAGCAGGTTACACTCAGCACGGAGGCTCCCAGGGATTTGGCATATTTCATGGCACCGATGACATAAGGAGTTCTGCCGGATGCGGCAAGTCCTACCAGCACATCTTTTTCCGAGAAGGAAACCTTTTTCAAGTCCTCCTCTCCCAGGCTGGCATCATCCTCTGCGCCTTCCACTGCTTTAAAGATGGCAGGATATCCGCCTGCGATGATGCCCATGACGGTTTCCGGGTCAGTGGAGTAGGTGGGCGGGCACTCTACGGCGTCCAGAATCCCCAGTCTGCCGGAGGTACCGCAGCCGGTGTAAATCAGCCGTCCTCCTTTGGAAAGTTTGTCCGCAATCAAATCAATGGCTGCCGCAATATGATCCAGCTCTTTTTCCACAGCCTCTGCTACTTTTTTATCCTCATCGTTGATAAGTTTCACCATGTCCCGTGTGGATAACTCATCGATATGCAACGTATTTTCATTTCTCTTTTCAGTTGCGATTTTACTCAGTTCCATTTTTTCATATTCTCCTATTTTTATTGCCCTTAGCCTTTGACTGCTCCTACGGTTACACCCTCAAGGAAGTACTTCTGCAATGAGAAGAACAGGATAAACATGGGCACCGCGGAGATACATGCACCTGCCATCATAGGGGAGAGCAGTGTTCCGTTTGCGAATTTAAAGGTCTTTAAACCAACCTGGATGGTGAACATCTTGTCCTTGGATGTTACCAGGAACGGCCAGAAGAAGTTGTTCCAGCTGCCAAGGAAGGTGTTGATTGCCATAACTGCCAAAATGGTTTTGGACAAAGGAAGGACGATTAAGCGGTAAATTTTAAACTGGTTACAGCCTTCCAGCTTTGCACTCTCGATTAACGCGGTGGGGATGCTTGCAAAGAACTGCTTTGCAAGGAAAATGTTGTAGGAGGTGCAGACTCCGGGCAGAATCAGGGAGATATAGCTGTTGGTCAACTGAAATTTACTTACCAGCAGGATATACAGGGGAACCTGGACAACCTGGTAAGGAATCATCATTGCCATCAAAACCAGATAGAATAAAAATTTGCGTCCCTTGAAATCAATTTTGGCAAAAGCGTATCCTGCCATGCCCGCGAAGATAACGTTGCCTAAAGCAACGGCTACTGCCACTACCACGCTGTTCCACAGCCACCGCAGGGAATACTGGTTAAAGTTGAGGAACGCCTTGTAGGAGTCCAGGGACCAGCTTTTCGGGAAAATGGAGTAGGAGGTGGATGCCGCCTCAATCGCCGGTCCAAAAGACCACGCAATCATGTATACAATCGGGAACAGGGAGATAATTGCAAAAATAATCAGCACTGCAACCAGAATGGAGTTTCTTATGTATAACTTCTTTTTATTTTTTAAGTGTTTGGAATATAATCCTGATGCCATAATGTTTGTCCTTTCCTAATATTCGACGTCATCGCCCATGAACTTAAACTGGAGCATAGTCAACAGACCAATGACCAGTGCCAGAATGATTGCCTGTGCGCAGGCAAGTCCATACTTACCGTAGGTAAACGCGTTGTTGAAGATTAACAGACCAATCATGGTGGTGTTATTGTCGGGGCCGCCGCCAGTCATCATGTAAGCGTTCATGAATACCTGGAAAGAACCGATGATTCCGGTTACCAGCAGGAACAGTGTGGTAGGTTTACATAACGGGAATACCACATATCTTACTTTCTGTAAAAAGGTAGCGCCGTCGATTTCTGCCGCCTCATAGTAGGTGTTGTCAATGCCGTGGAGTGCCGCCATATAAATAATGATGTTACTTCCGTGGCTGGATAACAGCGCCATCAAAATCAGGGAAAGCATTGCGGTTTTGCTGGAACTGAGCCAGTTCTGGGATGCGATACCAAAGATGCCTAAAATTCTGTTGAAGATTCCGGACGGGGAGGAATCATATAACCACAGCCATACAACGGCGATTGCCACACCGGATGCAATGCCCGGCAGATAGTACAGTGCTTTGAAAACAGACTGTAATTTCTTGGAAAAGGGCAGAATCATCAGGGAGATGACAAATGAAATCAACAGAGAAAACGGTACTACAATCACGGTGTAAATAACCGTATTTTTGATTGATTTCCAGAACAGGGAACTCTGCAGGGCATCTACATAGTTCTTCATTCCCACCCATTCTGACCCAAAAGGTTTGTATTTCTGCAAGCTGGTAATCACAGCGGAGATTACCGGATATAAGGTAAACATAACAAAGATAATCATTGCTACCGCAATAAATATCCAGCCGCTAATATTATCTGCCCGTTTAACTTTGTGTTTTCTACTGTTTGTTTTCACGTTCTCAGCTCCTTTTTTTGTGTAAAAAAGCCCTGCTCTTACCAGAGCAGAGCTTTTTGTCTAAAATTTATTGTAACTAGTTAATCCAACCGGATGCACAGTTTTCTTCACCAAAGAGGTTCTTTGCCTCGGTGCAGATTGCATCGTATACTTCCTGGGCAGTAGTCTCACCAGCAAGTAAGGACTGGAATTTCGGTACAACAACTTCGTTCATGATGGTTGTTGCATTGGAGGACATCTCTGCAGTAATACCTGAAGGAGGTGCAACTACCAGACCGATTTCACGCTCGGATGCTTTTGCATTTGCCTCAGACTGGTCTAACTCATAGGATGCCTGTGCCTCTCTACCACTTGCACATACACTGGATAAGTACAGCTCGTTATCAACGGATGCTGCTCTGTCACCGTTACACAGGAAAGCCATGAATTCACATACGTTCTTCAGATGCTCGTCTGTGGTATTGTTGTTTCTCAGTGCAATCAGACCACCGGTGCTGCCGTAGCAGGACTCGGTTACGTTGTCCATGGTAGGAACAGGCAGGAATACATATTCCATCTCGATGGTGCCTTCTGCTGCGCTGCCATCTTCCATGCCTGCAATGTTTTTCTTAACATTGGACTCGAACAGGGGCATTGCTTTACCAGTTACCATTGCCTGACCGGTTTCCAGCATTACCAGTCTCTGACCAGCCTCAACGGAGTAATCCGGCATATAACCAGACTGGGTCATGGTCTCAACTGCCTGCAGAAGAGTCAGCATGTTGTCAGATGTGTAAGCATATTTTAAATCACTGGTGAAATCAGAGGTAATTCCTGCGGATACACCGAAGATACTTACAAAGTCTTTGGTTGTAACACCGGAGTTTGCGAATACGAATCCGAAACAATCATCGGTGGTACCGTTTTTGATAATGTCAAGGAACTCATCGAAAGTCCAGCCTTCTGTCTGAATCTTCTCTACATCAGCTCCGGCAGCCTCTAACATTTCTTTGTTACCACCCAGTGCCTGAATGGAAATGTAAAGAGGTAAACCGTAAACGGAACCATCCAGTGTCATGTAGTCTAATGCGTTCTGGTCGAAGTCTGCCAGTACAGAACTGTCAAGGTAATCTGCCAGGTTTACGCCAACGCCCATCTCTGCGTAACTTCCGATGTCGCTGTAGTCTACTTCGATAATATCAGGTGCCTCACCTGCAAGTGCCATGGTGGTTGCTTTGGAAGTGTGCTCATCCCAGGAAGTTGCAATAACTTCTACCTGAATGTTGGGATGGGTTTCCTGATACTCTTTAACCCATGTATCTAACTTCTCAACATAAGTTCCGGTGATAGGCGGTACCATAATGGTGATGGTATCTTCTGCATCGGAAACTTCTGCTTCAGCAGTTGCTGTTTCTTCTGTCTTTGTCTCAGCAGGTGCTGTAGTCTCTGCGGCGGGAGCGTCTGAGCTGCCACAAGCTGCAAGAGAGGTTACCATAGCTGCTGTCATTAAAACTGCTACTAACTTTTTCTTCATACTTTTCCTCCGTTCCAACAAACTGTGTTGAATATGTACTCCATCAAGTGGATGATGCTATGATAGCAGGATTGTAACTTGTTTTCAAGCATTTGACTCTATTATGAAACTTTGTTTCACCGGTTGTTACATTTGCCTAAGAACCCTGCTTTCCTACAGTCCTCTTTGGCAAATTGCCTAAAGCTGAGCTTTTTTTATTCCGGCTGCTGCTCTTTTGTGATGTAAGTTCTGTTGAATCTTCCCAGGAATGTTTCATAGTTGGTGTTGACATAGGCGGTATAGAGAATGTCCATAATGTTAAGCTGGGAGATACGGGAGGAGCTGGCGCCCCGGCGGAACAGTGCCTCTCTCGCGGAGGTGTACAGCAGATAGTCCGCTTTGCCGGAAAGGGTGGACTCGGCGTAGCGGGTGATTGCTAACAGGGGGGTGCCGTTTAGGTTCAACTGCTCTGCGCATTTAATCATTTCGCTGGTTTCCCCGGAATAGGAGAAAATGATGGCAAAGTCCTCGCTGGTGGAATTTTGCGCCAGGAGATACTGGGAGTGCCAGTCATCCATGACAAAGCAGGATTTATTCACACGAAGGAATTTTAGGCTGGCGTCTTTGGCAACACAGAGAGAGGCGCCCATGCCAAAGAGGAGTACCTGGCGGCACTGGCACAAATGCTCCACGCATTTCTGTATCACCTCCACGTCCAGAAAGCTGAGGGTTTCCTCCAGGGATTTTGTGTTCTGGTAGGTGATTTTCTCTGCGATTTCCTGAATGGTGTCCTGTCTGCCGATGTCACTTAAATGTTCTTTTCCATTATTTTCATATTGGGCAAGTCCGTAGACCATCGCCTGTTTGAATTCCCGGTAGCCCTTAAAGCCCAGGGTCTGACTTAAACGGACAACGGTTGCGGGAGAGACATAGAGTCTGGCTGCCAGTTCCCGGATGTTGTACTGCATCACCAGGGACGGGTCCTCCAGAATATATTTTGCGACAGTTTTTTCAGAGTTGCTGAGGCTGTCGTACATTTCCCGCATACGAATCAAGGGGTTTCTTTTCATGGTCTACCTCCCAGAAAGTTTTGATAAATACCCGGTCTGGAGTCGGGGATTTCCACGGCGTTGACACATTTCTCATAGAAGGGACGGGCGCCCTCCACGCTGCCGATGACGGCATAGGCATAGCCCTCCTCCCTCATGGATTCCAGGCACGCCAAAAGCAGTTCCCTGCCGATGCCTTTGCCCTGTTCCTCCACGGAAACTCTGGTGGGGCCGAAAAAGTCGGGGGCTGTGGCGTCGTAGCAGGCGTAGCCCAGGATTTCCCTGCCGCGGACGGCGATGTACATGCTCACCGGGGTGTGGGAAAAGCAGACATCACATTCCCCAGCGGCGGAGATGCCGCTGTGCTCCTTCACCCATTCCACCACCCGGAACTTGTCCGGCGCCATGGGGCGGATAATCTCGTAGTCTTTGTCCGTGTCCTGCGCTCTTTCCGGCAGGGCGTATAATTTTACCAGCATATCTGACATGGTAGTGTCCTCCTATACCCACTTCTGCGCCATCATCACTGCGCCCACGGCGGCGTTTTGTCTGGGTGCCACACAGGTGAAACCGGGGCAGGTTTTCTCGATTTCTGCCACTACAAATTTCCGGTATGCCGTGTCATTTTCCAATAGTCCTCCCAACAGGGCAACCTCTCCCTGTTCCATGCGGAGGCGTTTCACCACGGCAGCTACCTGGCGGCTTACCTGGCAGGCATTGTCCTGCAAAATCTGTAAAGCCACCGCGTCTCCCTGGGCTGCTGCCTGTTCTGCCAGCCGGGATGCCTGTGCCACATAGCTTTTGTCGTTTTTGTATACATAAGTAATGACCTTCTGGCGGTCATCCAGCTGGAGCTGTTCTGCTAAGAGTTTCGCCAAAGAGGTGGGTTCGCCGTAGCCATCCCAGAAGTGTGCCACTGCCTTGATGACATCCCTGCCGATGGCGTAGCCACTTCCCTCGTCTCCGATGAGGTGTCCCCAGCCGCCTGCGCGGATGCTGTCACCCTCAGCATTCCTGCCACAGCAGATAGAACCGGTTCCCGCTACCAACGATACGCCGGGGTTTCCTTCCAATGCGCCCCAGAGGGCGATTTCGTGGTCACCCACCAGTTCCCATTTTTCGATGCCTGCCTGGTTCATCGCCTGCTCCACCAGTCCACGCATCTGGGGATTGCTGACACCCGCCGCACCGATGCACAGGGAAACACACTCCCCTTTGTTTTGCAAAAATTCGCAAATCTGTTTCATCAACGCGGTAAAACCTTCTTCGCCGATGCTGTTTAGGTTAAAGGCGCCGAATTTTTCTTCCGCGATGGTCTGCCCCTGCAAATCCTGGCAGATAACCTTGGTTTTGGTCCCTCCACCGTCAATGCCTGCTACTATTTTCATGTTGTAATACCTTCCTTTTTACCACTCTATGAGTTTTGTGGGGGTGGTTTTTGTTTGTTTCCTTCTATTATTGACGGTTCGGAAATTATTTTCAAGATATTTTTATGGGTTTGGAACATTTTTTCAGAATGTGTAAAAAGGTTGGGGACTATCGAAAGGGGAGATGGGAGGGTTGAGGTGGGAAGTTTAGCTGTGGGGTATTTGTAGATTATTTCATTTTTGGGGTAAAGGGGGAACAAGGCAGTCACGGTGTGACTGCCTTGTGGTAGATTTGTATTGTAATCGTCGTTCTGCGGATAGAGTTATTCCAGTCCGTATTTGTGGAGCATTTCCTGCAAAAATTCCGGGTCTTGCAGCTGCTCTATTTTGTCACTGTCATTGTTTTTTATCATAGAACCAATTAAGGTTAAGAATTTCTTCCGTTCTTCTGCCATATATTCTTCCATCACGTCACACATTACCATCATTCCTCCTTCACTCTCTTTCAAAAATTTAGCCCGCCTGGACAGTTTCGGAAACTTCGGATTGTCGATTTCCGTCTCACTAAAGCACTTCATCAGTTCCGCTATCTCGGTTTTGTCATCCACTTTCATATTTACAAATACTTCCAGCAGACCGTCATCAATGGCAATTCCGTTTTCCCGAATACCTTGTCAATATGGTAAATGGTTTTCCCATATCCCAGAAAATCCTTTTCGGAAATGTAGACGATAATCACTCTGGGGACTTTTTCAAAACGCTCGCCGGGGTCTGTGTTCTTTGTGACAATGCACGCCGCATTGTACCTGGCTCTCTTTAAATGGTCATCGGAGTTTGCCCGCTGAACTTCAATATCGCATCGACTGCCATCCCCAAGTATACACAGGGCATCCAGCCGTACTGACCTTCCACAGACATTCCGGTGGCTGCTCTGGACTATGACATCTTCCACAATCAGCCTGTCATCCTTCAGAATTGTCCGCAGTATTTCCTGGCATACCTCCAGGTCATCCGCCAGCACTTCAAAAAACACATCATCAATGGGGCGTAGTTTCTTTACCCGCTCCTTTTTTTCTGCAAGAGAATCCATCGTTACCTCCCACGTTGCAGTTGGCGCAGGAGAGTCGTACTTACCCTTTTATTATATACTGCTCTGCCTGCTAAAATCAATAAAGTTACGCGGCAGTGAAAATTCAAAAATTGTATACAAAAAGCTAAGAGTACACCTCAAATTCTTCGTACCAAAACAAATGGGATTGAACGACTGAATAGTCCTTTGAAAAAACAGATAGGAATCCCAAATATGTAACTTTAGAATAACAGACTGGGAGGGGTTGCGTCAAGGTATTTTTCTCTCCTCCTACAATGCCGTTTTCTCTCCTCCTACAATGCCGTCCCTCTGGTGGGAACAAAAAATTTCGACATATCGTTCCCCTCCAGTTCCAATAGTTTCACTTTTTTATCAATGCCACCGGCATATCCGGTAAGGCTCCCGTTGGTTCCCACCACCCGGTGACAGGGAACAATAATAGAGATGGGATTGTGCCCCACAGCGCCACCCACCGCCTGGGCAGACATCCTGTCGATACCCTGCCGGGCACTAATCTGTCTGGCAATGTCCCCGTAGGTCAGGGTTTTTCCATAAGGAATAGACAGCAGAATTTTCCACACTTCCTTGCGGAATTCCGAAACTTTTGCACCAAAAGCAATGGGCGGTGTGAAATCCGGCTCCTGTCCTTGAAAATACAGGGTAAGCCATCGGTCTGTCTCTGCAAAAACCTGCAGTTCCTGTTCTTCCACATCCCTGTCAATGGTATCTGCAAAATATTTCTGCCCATCAAACCAAAGCCCGATAAGCGCCTCGCCGTTACCTGCCATGGTAATCTCACCTATAGGTGAGTGATAATGCGAAATATAAATTTTATCCATGGTTTTTCAGCCACTCCATTTCCCTTTTCTTTTCCTCCAGAGATGCCCGGTAACCCTCTAAGTTTTTCTGAATGGTGGCGAGCTGGATGGTTCCGTTGATTTTTTCCCCTGGACGGTCCAGCCAGGGTCTGCACTTTTCTTTGGGATAAATGGTTTCGATGGTGTTGGCACCGATGGTCAGCCACTGTCCTTCGATGTAAATCCGGTTTGTATCAGGGTTCACTGCCTGTTTCCATTCCTCCCAGGAAAGTTTTCCCTGTTGAAGAACTTTTTCCTTGCAGGAAAGATGATAAACCACACCATCCTCCCGTGGTTCCAGATGAAGCATTTTCGGGTCTGCCGGTTTCTTAAAAATCAGGTCAAACAGCAGAGCCAAAGGCTTCAATACAAGAATCATGGCAGCCAGAGTTACCCAGTAAGATACGCTGCCAATCACATTTCCCCAGGTAGACAGAAAGGTGGAAAAATATGGTTCCCGTGACCGGACACCCAACAGATAAATCACCAATGCCGTCACCCCCAGCACCTCAATGATGGCGGCAATTATGCCAACGGGCAGTAACGTCTTTTCTTTTTTGATTCCCCACGCCGCGTACCGCTGGCGCTCCTCCTCCGTTAATAAAATCGGTAGATTGTAATGCTCTGTCATGGGCATCTCCTTTTCCTCAGAATTTTATCATCCCCGAATGGAGAGTGTCGCTGTTTTGCACAAACTGGCGAAAGCGCTCCACCACCGGCGGCAGGAACACTTTTTCATCGTGAACCATAAATAACGACCGCTCATAGGTGGGGGAATCAATCTGCAAAATCTCCACATCCAGCTTTAAGAGCAAATCCATATAAGGCACCACGGCGATGCCAAAGCCTTTTGCCACCAGTCCGGCAACCACCTCGTCCTCCTCCGTCTCGTAGGCAATGTGGGGTTCCATGCCGATTTTTTCAAACATACCCTGAATCACGCCGCGGATTCCCGCACTTTTTTCAAAGTAAATCTGGGGATAAGGGAGGGTGTCCGACAAATCCACAGATTTTCTGGCGGCAAGGGGATGTCCCTTGGGGGTGATGAGAACCAGTTTCTGTTTTTGCACCGGAATGGCAGTCAGATTCAGGTTCTCCGGTGGCTCGGAGCAGAAAACCAGGTCGTAACTTCCCACTTTCAGTCCGTCCAAAAGCTGCGCCGTGACTCCCGTGTGAAAGGTAAACTGCACCTCCAAATCCCCATTTCTTTTCAGAAATTCCGATGCCAGGGCAGGAATAAATTCCACCCCCAGCGGGCGGATGAACCCCAGACGAATCAGCCCCTCCCCCCTGGCACTGCGCTGTATGGAAGTCATCCCTTCGTCCAACGTTGCCAGGGTTTTCTCCGCACAGACCAGAAATTCCTCTCCAAAGCGGGTGAGTACGGTTCTGCGCCCATTTTTTTCAAAAAGAGGAACGCCCAGTTCCTTCTCCAACTGCGTGATGGCGTGGCTGAGACTGGGCTGGGCGATACAGAGCTGTTCCGCCGCTTTCGTATAATGTTGTACCTTTGCTAATGTAACAAAATAACGTAAATAAAATAGATTCATTGTTTTATAGATAAAAACTATTGTTTGATTAAAATTATTTATTTGCTAATTATCTCTATTGCTACTAGACTAATGTCGGTCAAATAATAGAAAAGAGGTAACTTATGAACCAGACATCTTCTATTTCTTCTTATAAAATATGGCGTGGCGAGCTGGCACTTGCCGCCGCAGTGATTATCAACAGCTTTGGCGTGGTTCTGATGCTGTATTCCGGTGCGGGCATCTCCGCAATTTCCAGTGTTCCCTACGCTTTCTCAGAAGTTTTTCCCAAAATTTTCCTGGGAACCTGGACTTACATTTTCCAGGGACTGTTGGTTCTGAGCCTGATGATTCTCCGCAAACGGTTCATTCCGTCCTATTTGTTCAGCTTTGTAGTAGGATTCGCTTTCAGTGAACTGCTGGATGTCCACGAACTCTGGATTTCCATTCTGCCCACCGCACTGCCCTGCCGGGTGCTGTATTTTGTGCTGAGTTATCTGATTCTCAGTTTCGGCATCGCTCTGTCCAACCGCTGTGGACTTCCTATCACTCCTACGGATCTGTTTCCCCGGGAACTTTCGGAAATTCTCCACACCAAATATTCCAATATTAAAGTGTCCTTCGATGTAATCTGTCTGGCTGTGACTGCCGGAATGACACTTCTCTTTCTGGGGCATTTGAAAGGGCTGGGTATCGGCACCATCCTCGCCGCCTTTACCATGGGAAAAACCGTAGGGCTCATCGGTGACTGGATGAACAAGCATATCCGCTTTATCACTGTGGATATCAAACAGCTGCGACTGCCCGAATAAAGAAATACACTTGTCTCTCTTAATTCCCCTTGGTGCAGTTGGCGGCATCAATGGCGATGGCAAGCATAAGCGCCACCACTTCATCCTCCGGGTTCATAATGTCAATGACATAAGTATCTCCCCAGTGGAGCAGTTCCTTGGAAATGTGAACCATCACGCTGCAGCCGGAATACACATCGTAGTCCCAGGACAAAAAATCCCCTTCACAGCGCCATCCATTATAGTCCAGATGGTATTTGGGCTTGAAAAAAGTAAACTGCTTTTCAATACTCCCAAAAGTCTGCCCATCAATTTCAATGTCAAAGACTGGCAGAAAAGTGAAAATCCGCTGTTTTACCATGCCAATTTCCCGGTTGGCACTATCATACACGTGAAGTTGATGCCCCAGACGGAAAAGTTCCGCTTTAACAAAATACTTCGGTTTGCCATCCTCGTCATAAATATCGTAGGTATCTGTCCACGAAAACACCCGCTGTTTAATCAGTAATTTCATTGTCCCGCCTCCTTTTCCTGTTGATGTCATTGTAGCATGAGGAAGTTATTGTTCACAAGTACCTGAACATTTGCTGTAAAGGTAAAATTGGTATTGAGATTTTCTGCCGATTTGTTATAATGAAGATACAAAGGGAACGCTGTAACACGGCTCACCCCAAATAAGATTAGCTTAAATGCCTAAACAGGCACAGCCGTCATTATTGGTAGTAATGGCGGCTATTTTTTCGCCTTGAAAATCTTATAACAAAGACTAACAAGGCTGACAATCACCACCACCCGTCTAACGGGTGGTTTGCTCTGAGGCTATAAGCCTCTGTTACCGGCCAGCGCCTAAAGACGCTGGCTTTCACTTTGTTCAAGCCACTACGCCCTTGACTCGTCGCCGCCCTTCAAAGGGCGTCTGTATTACCGGCTACCCCTTGAAGGGGTCCTCGTACTCCTTCACACTGAGTTTATCCTGCATGATATCGTACTTCTCCTGGTCTTGTATATACTTTTTTATAGTTGCCTCATTAAGTCCTACTGTACTTACATAGTATCCTTCTGACCAGAAATGTCTGTTTCCAAATTTATACTTTAGGTTTGCGTGCTTATCATAAATCATAAGTGCACTTTTTCCCTTTAAGTATCCCATAAACTGTGACACACTGTATTTCGGTGGTATGCTTACTAACATATGAATATGGTCGGGCATAAGATGCCCTTCTATAATCTCTACTCCTTTGTATGCACACAATTGTTTCAAAATATCTCTAATGCTCTCTTTGTATTGATTATAAATTATTTTTCGTCTATACTTTGGAGTGAAGA